>ERZ1673730.61-NODE-61-length-188367-cov-127.541463_pt1 | contig 188367 bp, 199 predicted proteins | sample MGYA00580200_ERZ1673730 | MGnify/ENA primary metagenome ERZ1673730 (study PRJEB41218, sample SAMN15661761) | gut metagenome | host: Homo sapiens | place: Canada: London | collected 2015-08-20/2019-03-30 | study: EMG produced TPA metagenomics assembly of... | reverse complement strand
TGTGGGAAACAGGTCAACTTTGCAGACGACCGGGACTGTGGGAAACAGGTCAACTCCGCAGACGGCCCGGACTGTGGGAAACAGGTCAACTACGCAGACAGCCGCGATTGCGGGAAACAGGTCAAGTTAGGCAAGCACTATGGGAAATACAGCAAGTTTAGTATCCCCCCATATGTCAGCAACAAACTAAGGGGGGAGGAAATAAAAATTACAGGCTATTGTTTTTTTATCAAGAAAATTAAACAGCAAGCGACCATCTTCTTCAGTGGTATATGTTACCTTTAATGGCGTCTTCTCATTAATTTTCTTCAGAGCAGGTTCCAGGAAGGTACGCTTCATTTCAGCAATATTGTTTTTCTGCGAAGCAGGGAGCATAAACCTTTCACATAACCAGTCATGTGTGGTGATCCAGACACCAGTGCTCCGGAACTGACACAGGCTTTCATAAAGCCGGATGACACGAACACTATTAAGCTGGCCACAGTCATAGAGAGAATAGGTAGTGAACTGGGAGGTTAAGCCTACCAGGAATGGCATGACCTTGTAGTTAAATTCAATCTGCCAGGAACCCCGGCCTCGCTTCATTCCTGCTTCAGCCAGCCACGGACGTTTAACTTCTTCAAACTCACCTTCTTTTGGATAAAAGGTAACCGTTGATTCGCCCAGAGCATTTACCCCAGCCTTCACATCACGACTGGCGACAGACGTAGCGACATTGAAGTATTTGACGTAATCGGAAACGCTGATTTTGAAGAGCGGCAATACGTCAGAGTCATCTTCCTGGCTGTCATTAAAATAGGCCTGCATGAGGCATAACCACAGCACACGTTTTGCCTGAAGAGGCAGGTAATATGCAGCTTCGGTCAATTCGTTAGATTGCTTTATACTGGCGCGTTTTTTAAACGTTTTAGTAGCTGGCAAGAGTGCTTGAGTATCCATTTCAATGCCTATGGGTAAATTTTTACCCACCCATAATGACAGTGAAAACAGAAATTGCAAGCTATCGCGATACTTATCCACCGGAAAAATCTGCACTTTATCCACAAGTGGATAATTGAGAACTGAACTTGACCTCTTTCCCATAGCTTGTTGATGCGTATCCCATAGCTTGTTGACACAAAACCCACTGATACGTGATTAATTTCCCATATTATGTTTACCAGTTGCCCATACAGGCCCCCTCTCAGGCCGCACTGTACGCGGCTTTCAGGCTCCCTAAAAGATGTAAAATAAAGAAAAAGAATAAAAAAGTACTTTATAAAAATATGCGCGTGGATAAGTGGATAACCCCGAGGGGGAGGTGATTTTTCAGGCATTGAGCGTAAGCAGAATTTATAAGTTTTGTTCCCTGGTGCTTCCTCGCTCACTCGGGGCTTCGCCCTGTCGCTCGACTGCGGCGAGCACTGCTGGCTCGATCATATCCGTGGCCGGAAGATACTACTCCTCCCCCGAGTCGCTCTCCAGAGCCCGCTACAGCGAGACAACCCGCACGAAGATTTCTTTCGTCCCTGCAGACATATTCGAATCGTTTTTATTAACCCTGGCTCCCGTCGTGACAGAACACTACGTCCTGTAAAAGGGGGACTAAGGCCCCTGAATCACACACCTGAAATTAATAATGCGGAGTTTTACGATAATGTCATTGCTGGAAACTTTCCTGACCGCTTCTCAGGGGGCAACAATCCTGTTCCTTGCTATGCTGATCTACTGGCAAAAGCGATAAATCCATGCGGGCTGGCCTTTGGCCAGCTTCGCTGTATAAGGGGAAAAATGCGGCATATCCAGACATTTCACTAGGCAATTTGAATTCAGATATCTATGCTTGGGATCCGGTCAACAGGAGGTAACAAGATGAAACTTGAAACTATACAGATAGATAATACCGTAAGGAGTGGTCTTAATTCTTTCACTGACGGGGTGATTATTCGTGATACAAAGGTATTGATCACGCTCAATCTCCCGGATGGACAGAAAACCACTATTGAGGGGGAATGGCGGTATATGTCGGACGCCAACAGGTTGTCAGAACGTATTACGATGCTTCAGCATGCGATCTATGAGCTGTATGAGGAATACAGAGCAGATATTCCCGTCAGCTGGTCCAGATAACGTCTGACAGACCTCCCCGGCGAGCAGGATGTTCGCCAGCATCATTCTCCTAAGTACTTAAATATTCCCTTTCAGCATGGCTACCGCATCCGCTTCGGGCATCTGAAACTGAACTCGATGCCGCGCAGCAACATCAAGTGCGAACACCTTCGTATAGACTTCCGTCGAGCTAATCGATTTGTGGCCCATCAGGCTCTGCAAAACCTTCAGTGGTATGCCGGCATACAGCATATGCATCGCGTAGGAGTGACGGAACGTATGGGGGGTAACCGGTACTGAGAACGTCACCCCGTCGGCCGCTGCGGCCTCCACCGCTTCGCTAAGCCAGGTGCGCACGGTACGGTCTGTGATCTCCCAGATACGCGCCTTCTCCATTCTGCCGGTGCGCTTGTTTCGTCTTTCCAGCGGAATTTTCAGGGTGGCCACCATCATCTGCAGCTGGCTGACATAGTGGTGATCAGAAAGGGGAACCAGACGATGGACCTGACTGCCTGCGGGGGCACGACCTGCCGTCCTGGCCGCTTTCTCGGTGCGCTGCTTGAGCGTGGCCAGCTGCACGAACGGATACGGCGGCGCCAGCGAAAAATCCCCCCGGGTCAGCGCGAGCGCTTCATTAATGCGCGCGCCGGTGTTCCACAGCGTCGCCAGCAGCATCTTGCGGTGAAGATCCGGCACGTAATGGAGCAGGGCGCTGACTTCCGGCGCCAGCAGGTATTTCGGGAGTTCATCCTGCACGAGCGCCATCTGACGCAGGGCGAGAGCGGCAGGGTAATCGATGGCTACTGGCAGATTCATCGAGGTGTTCCGTGTGTTATCCCTGATACCCGCCGGGAAATTATTATTCATAGTCTAACTCCTGAGCCATCTACTCAGTAACATCAGGCAACCGTTTATATCGGCGGTAAACATTGTTATTATTCCTAATATGCTCCCAGCGCTTCCGATACAAAACACTCCATGCCGACCAACGGTCGTCAGACAACCTGTCCCCAGGCATATCGCATAGCTGACGTAGCCAACGGGATAAACGTATTGCTTTTAATCCGAGTCTTGCAGACTGCCTGTTAAGTTCGAAAATTCCATACGATCCATCGAAGGGAGTATCTTCATTGAACGCCGCACTTATAGAACTCGCGGCTTCCCTGCAGATGACTGGCAATTCAGCAAGTCTGTACATCAATCCTGGTGGCAGAGAACGCCAGTCCCCAGTAATGGACTCGAAATTGATTTCAGGTAAAGAATACTCAATCCTAATACGTCCATCTTGGTCATATTCCCCTGATTCATTAGCAGAATAAACACAGCGTTGTGCAAAACGCTCCAGCAGAAAAACTAGCTCGGTAGATATAAAGTACAATTCATCGTAACGTTTACGTGCAGCAGTAGCTTCTTCACGCCTGCGGGTAAAACGGTGTGTGAGAGCAACACCCACCAGGGCTGCGCCGGCAGAGGAAATAGCCGTAACGATCTGCGGCCACAGGCTGGCACTGTCCTTCACCACCTTCACGCCCTCAGTCGCAATAAACCAGTCAGCCATGTTTGATCCTTATTGAGAAATCCCACTATCCATTATTCCTCTGGCTTTCTAGTGACGATGCTGTAAAGGAGCATAAATGGTTTATCTATCAGGCAGGATTGCCAGGGCGGAGCACAATCTTGTGACTGTGGATCTTTGTAGTCACCAACCAGTTGCCATGAGTCCGAGTTATCCATTCGTTCTGCAACCATTCTTCCGTTACGTTTCAGGATTTTTGGCGATTTCCAGTTATATTTGGCTTGAATCATTTCTTTTGGCGTCGCATATGCCTTTCTTGAATACAGCCATAGCTCTTTATGGCCATATACATCCTCAAGCTCCCTGACCACATCGATAAATGATCTAAATGTTGGTTTACCCATACCCCGCCTCAAAAATAGTATCCGGTTCAATAGTCACTCGACGTAATTATTATACTCAGCACAATCAGCCGTACACAATCCTGTATCTGTCACCTTGATGATTTTCCCATGCCGTCATCATTTTAAGGATGATAATAAGCAGGCATACAGCCACACAGGTAAATTACCGGATGGCCGTTTCCGGCAGATCCGATTTTCGTGCGTATCACAACTTTCCGGAAGTGTACCACGGTCAGGGAATAACCACACAGCCCTTTTCCGGTGGTGAGCGGGCGGTCACGGGGCAGGGGAGGGACACAACATATAGGGTCACTGTCAGCTGGAAAAACCGCTACATCTTGTGTTGCCGGGCCGCTGCTCGCCGGTGGGGTTCGCAGAGATCCGGAACAACCTTTTTTCGGATCTCTGGTGAAGTAGTAAGGAGTTTATGCTGAATAATAATCATCATTGATGATAAAAATGAATTAATGCTAATCAAGCAAAAATAATGAATTATAATTGTATTTTTAGCATCAATACAGCATATCAGCCCAGTTCTTTCTTACTGGCCAGATTCAGTTAACTACACGTGATTGTCCGGTCAGGAGGTGACGGGATCTGCATTTATAGTATGAACCTCGGTGGGTTATTCAGAACTGCTTTGGCAGGGAATTACCAGGATTATGAATCAACTTCTCCGGCAATTGAGCAAAAGTCCGTTTTCTTAAACAAAAACGGTTCACCTCAATATGTAAGGATGAAACAAAGAAAAGAAATAATAAGCGCTCTATCGATCTCCTCTCTTTGGTTTAACAGGCACATCCTCATTGGTTTTGTCTAATTTACATTAAACAGCACTGATTTACATTTTGATACAAAAATTGCATTTATATTCTCTTTATTGCTGATAAATTTACATTACTTTACACTAAAGGGCATTTTTCGTGAAGATTATAATGAAGTACATATTATGGACATTATTAATAGTGACAATCGGTGCTATTGCTATTTATTCCTACCATACATACCACTTCAAAAAAGCCAGCAGAGATATTTTATATCAACTATCGAATCAGATTATTGTGAAGCAAGGGCTTAACGAAAAATTGTCCACTCATCTTGTATTTGATACGTTGTATGTGGATGGGAATATTTCTAAAAACGATGACAAAGTACTATCAGAAATAATAGAAAATAGCCTGATTCCTGTCCGTACGATATCAATTAACAGTGGTGGTGGCGATATTGAAACAGCAATTAATATCGGTCGTATTATTTATGATAGGGGGATTAGCATTGAAGTGAGACGACTTTGTCTTTCTTCCTGTGCTAACTATCTTTTCCCTGCAGCAAGAAATAAAATTATTAATTATGGTTCAATCATTGGTTTTCATGGCTCGCCCAATTCAGATGACAGTAAGTTAATTACTACGGTTGATGGGGCAAGAACGTCGGATCCGGCTATAACAGATAAAATTTTCTCCGAAATAAGAAAAACCGATAAATTATTCTATAACAAAATAAATGTGTCATGGATGATGCCACTTTGTGGGCAAAAAGAAAATATTGGCGATCCAGACACAGGCCTGTCTACGTACAACGAGAAGGATTTTGCGCAATTTGGCGTAAAAAACATTTCATACACGGATGGTGAAATGATATGGAAAAAGTCTATGGATATTATGGGTATACCTTTTGCTCACTATTGCAAGGAAAAATAATTATGCGTGAACTGAATGAAAATGAATTAAGCCATGTAAGTGGCGCGGGTATGTGGGGTTCTATCGGTAATGCTATCGGTGGGATGTTTGGCGGGGGCAGCGCAGGTTGTAATGGTAGCTATTCTCATACCAGCACAACCAACAAAGATGGTTCCCACTCTGAAAGTACCTCTTTCAGCGGCGGTTGTTCGGTCAACGTCGGTGGCAAAAGTGGTGGTGGTTCGAAAGGTAATAGCGGTTCTAACCATGGTGGGGGCCACAACACCGACCATGGGAGACACTAATAATTAACATGACAATATAGAGCCATATAGCTAATAGCCGCTTATCTGTAGCGGCTATGTCTTTACCCAAAGGAGGCCAGATTTGTTTCGCAAGGAAGCCATTGAATATCAAAAGAAACGATGGGAAGGTAAAGCTATTCTTCTTCCTGGTATTCCATTTGTGTATATTATTTTTCTCAGCATCTTTTTTATTAGCGCGGTTACTGTTTTCCTTGCAAAAGGAACATATACCCGGCGAGTTGTTGTTCATGGTGAGATTACCACCTTTCCCGGCCCGATTAATATTTATGCACCTACACAGGGAACGGTTGTGCAGAAATATATCTCTGAAGGAGACCACGTAAAAAAAGGTGACAAACTATTTCTCATCCATTCGGGTATATCCACTCAGTCAGGTTTCGTGGATGAGAACAAAAAAAAGGATATTGACCTGCAAATTAAAAGCATTAGTACAATGATGCTTGATTTAAAGTCGACAAAACAAAACATGCTTAATTCACTTACGGTGCAGAAACAACATTATCAGTCCAGTTTTAATACCTCTTCCGGACTTCTTGCTCAGGCGCAGATGGAACTGAACCAGATAGCAAAAAACGTTTCGGATTACCGCTCCTATCAAAAAAAGGGACTGGTTACTAAAGATCAAATGAGCAGCCAAAATGCCCTTCTTTATCAACAACAGAGTAATATCTCCGACCTGGTCGCCAGAAAAAACCAGGATCAGATCCAGATCGATATTCTTAACCACCAGTTCCAGTCACAATCATCCGACTATGACCATCAAATTTATCAGCTTGAGCAACTAAAATATGAGCTGGAAAAAGAAAAGCTGAATACTGAAGCTGAGGGAAACTATGTTATAGAAGCAACAACCGATGGTTCTGTCGATTCCATAAATACTGAACGAGGAAAAATGCTAATTTCAGGAGATATATTGGTGCGTATTCAACAACGTACAAATTCTCTTTTTTATATCGAAACCTGGGTTTCAGATCAGGAGTTACCTTATCTGGCAGTTGGCCAAAGAGTTCATGTCAGTTATGATGCTTTCCCTTATCAGAAATTTGGTCTGTTCAGAGCTAAAATCGCGGAAATATCAAGGCTACCTGTTCCGAAAGCGGAATTGCAGTCGAAGCTGACTATCGCGAACGAATTCTATGACGACAAAAAATCTTGGTACAAGATCATTATAAAACCAGACCAACAGTCTGTGCAGGTTTATGGCAAATCACTTGATCTCGGAGCTGGCATGAAAGCGCGAATAACACTTTTTCTGGAAGAAAAAAGTGTCTATGAATGGATATTATCTCCATTTTATGAAATGAAAATGAGCGTAACGGATGCGGATAATGAATAGCAAATACCGACCAGAAATGCTGATGCATAAACTTGATCTGACGTTATTTAAACGCGTCCCCGTGGTCTTTCAAACCGAGGCATCCGAGTGCGGACTAGCCTGTTTATCTATGGTATGTAGTTTTTATGGTAAGCAGGTTGATTTACTACAACTCAGGCAGCAATTTAATTTATCGGCACGTGGAGTTAACCTGAAGTCTTTGAAGGCGATTGCAAGTGAACTTGGCATGTCCTCGCGCGCTTTGTCCGTGGATCTTCAGGACCTGCACGACATTCGCAAGCCCTGTATCCTGCACTGGGATTTTAATCATTTCGTCGTTTTGATAAAAGCTGATAAGAACAACGTTGTGATCCACGACCCTGCACTCGGAAAACGGGTGGTTAGCATGCCGGAGATGTCCAGACACTTCACCGGTGTAATGCTTGAAATATGGCCAGGAGTCAGCTTTACAGGTGAAACAAGTAAGAATAAGTTAAAAACCTCAGCCTTATTGAAAAATATTAATGGTCTTGCATCTTCTTTGGGAAAAATATTTTTCTTATCGCTAGTCATTGAGTTTATCAGTCTCTTACTGCCCGTGGGAACACAATTAGTCACTGATAATGTCATTGCCTCCGGGGATTACGGTTTACTGAATGTCATCTGTCTTGGTCTGTTTATTCTTATTCTGTTACGCCTAACTGTCAGTATTATACGCTCATGGAGCACGTTGATATTAGAAACATCCATCAATGTCCAATGGAGTTTCAGTCTCTTTTCTCACCTGATTAAACTTCCTATAACCTATTTCGAAAGACGCAAACTAGGTGATATTAATTCTCGTTTTCACTCCCTCGACATTATCCGCGCCACCTTTACTACAGGACTAACAGGCAGCATCATCGATACAATTATGGTTACAGGATTACTGGTGATGATGTTCTTATACAATCTGCAACTCAGCCTGATTGTGGTTTCTTTTACAGCACTGTATACATTTATCCGATTTACTACCTACCGATATTATCGTCAGCTTTCTGAAGAAGAATTAATCAAAGAGGCACGTCTTGACTCCTATTTTATGGAAACCCTGTACGGCATTGCGACAATCAAGATCCAGGGTATGACTGACCTGAGAATAGATAACTGGTTTAACCTATTTTCGGATAAGATCAATACCGGTATTCGTCTGACACGAATGGATCTTTTCTTTGGTGGTGTGGTCTCGTTTATCGCCGCTTGCGATCAAACTGTTATTCTCTGGATAAGTGGCAGGTTGATGGTTGATAACCACTTAACTATCGGTATGTTTATCGCGTTTAATACCTTCAGAAGTCAGTACTATGACCGTATTAACACTCTGATCAACTTTATCATTCAAACAAAAATCATCAGCTTACACAATGAACGTATCGCAGATATTGCCCTGCAGGAGACTGCGTCTTCAAGGGCAACGAGTCCTCTGATTTTGCCGCAAGGTGCATTAACACTGGAAACCCATGATTTAGCATACCGCTATGATAACCACGCTGATGATATCTTCAGAAAACTAAATCTGAACATTCACGCGGGAGAGAGCATAGCTATTACCGGTGTATCTGGTGCAGGTAAGAGCACGCTGATGAAAGTGCTGTGTGGGTTATTCGAACCCACTAAAGGCTGCGTCAGAATAAATGGAGTAGATATTAAACAACTCGGTTTCGATCATTACTCCGAACGCATCGCCTGCATCATGCAGGAAGACAAATTATTTTCAGGTTCAATTAAAGAAAATATTACTGGTTTCCGAACTGATATTGATGAACAGTGGATGATAGAATGTGCCACCGCCAGTCATATACATGATGATATTATGAAACTACCCATGTGTTATGAAACACTAATTGGTGAACTGGGCGAAGGTTTATCCGGCGGTCAAAAGCAGCGGCTTTATATCGCCAGAGCTTTATACCGCAGGCCAGGGATTTTGTTTATGGATGAAGCTACCAGCCACCTTGATAAAAAAAGTGAAAGCCAGGTAAATCAGTCCATAAAAGCAATGAACATCACCAGGATTATTATTGCTCACCGTGAAACGACCATTTCATCGGCAGACCGTGTATTTTCTCTGGATCTAGAATGCTCACCGTAATAGCCATATGTTAGTGGCGCATTTTTCATTTAATGGAGTTATCACTCGAATGTCGGTAACACGGAAGATGACTATTTTAAAACCCTGCATTACCCCCAGTTCCGGCTCAGCCAGAAATCGGATCTGCGCGGCGGGAAACCTGCCATTGATATGATAATCGTACTAAGCACATAAAATCATACTTGATGTGATATTTATCATAAATCACATTATCATATCTAATATGATGTTTGCTCAATGCGTTATAAATCATTCGAAGTATGATTTTTTACCTAACCGGACATTATCATACGGAGCGTGCAGGATGGATGAGAAAGAAGTGAATTTTTCACTCAGCTATGAGCAGCTGACCCGGATAGCGGAAGAGCGTATCCGTGAGTGCAATCTGGACAGCCAGGGCGCGATTTACATCAGCGAGTCAGCCAAGGCCGGTGCCGTGCTGAGCTATTGGTATGAACTGGCCATAAATGGCTATGCCTCAGTGAATGCCATAAAGAGGCAAGAGCTCATAGACGCCGATCACCTGCGCCTCAGAAAACTCATCTGGCCGGAGGCGGACAAGCAATGACTCAGGCGCGCCGACCATCGCCGCTGCAGCGGCGGGTGCTGATTGTGCTGGCCGCCCTCGATGCGAAACGGCCGGGGCCGGTGGCGACGCGGGATATCGAGCGGGTGCTGGAGCAGGGCGGGGACGCCCCGGTGTACGGGCCGAACCTGCGCGCCTCCTGCCGGCGCATGGAAGCCGCGGGCTGGCTGCGCACCCTGCGCGCCCCGAACCTGCAGCTGGCCGTCGAGCTGACGGATGCCGGCCGGGCGCTGGCCGCCCCGTTTCTCGCTGACGAACAGGCGCGCGTCCTGGCGGAGCAGCGCGCGACGGCGATCCGGGTTCTGCCTCTGGTCCCGCCTGTCCAGGCAGATAAGGCTGACGACCGGCCGGTGGAGCTGGATGGACGATGGCACCTGGCGTTACGGGGTGACTACGTGATCCGTCTTGACGGCACCACCTGGCTGCAGGCCTGCCACGATGCGGGGATTGCGCTCCGGGTGCAGATCAATGAGAGCGCCACGCCGGAGGAGGGCACGCTGAACGTTACCGCGCCGGCGGATCGGACCGACACCTGGTACCGCCAGTTGGAAGCCGCGCTGGCCGACCGGCTGGCTCGCGCGGGGTTCACCGGCGACCAGATGCTGGAGCTCCAGCGGCACCGCATCCGCTGGCCGCTGATGAGTCAGGAAGAAGCTGACCGGCGCGAGCTGAACAGTCTGCTGGACGACCTAGAACGGCAACAGCTGTACTGCAGGCGTGATCAACTGGTGGACATCGTATTTTCGCCGGTACGCAAACCCGGCGAGCGCTGGACTGAACGTCTGCAGTGGCTCTTAATGACGGATGGGTTCGGGTTCCGCAGTCCGCTGTCCCGTGACGCGGCCGCCCGGGCGCTGGCTATCCTGGCCGGTTACACGGGACGGGAGGTGGCGGAGCATCTGGCCACGGTGATGGTGTGGAACGACGTCGAAGCAGGAGAGAGGTCATGATCTCGCTGTCAGTAAAACGTGATTTTTTCATAGAGATCTCCCCAGTTCATATTACGAGAAAATTCTACTTATCAACACACCGGTTTTTCGGGGGGATTACCCTGCCTCACCGCCCCCTTCCCTTGTATCTAACAGTTTGTGGTGATTAGCTACCACCACTGAAGCAGAGTGAGCCGCCCCCTTCCCTTAAGGTCAGAAAAGTCGGCACCGCTGAACCTTGATTTGCAGCACATGGCCCTCCGCTTCACCTTTCACGCCAGCACATCAGGTTGAACGGTTACCGGGAGCTCGACTCCGTATGTACAAGGCGAACAGGCGTGACGGTTTATGTGAGAGGAGTTTGACCATGTTTCCAGTCGGCATTGACGTAAGTAAAAACACTCTGGATCTTTACATGCTTTATGACGGTATCAAAGGACGCATAAAAACCCGTAACATCCAAAATAACAGACATTCAGTTGAAAATATTCTTCGCTGGCTGAGGCTTCAGCACTGCGGCCCGGAAGATGTTCATGTTGTGATGGAAGCTACCGGTGTTTATCACGAACAGCTGGCCACTGAGTTACATGATGCCGGTTTCCGGGTTTCTCTGGCCAACCCTCACCGCAGTCGGGAGTTTGCACGAGGCATGGGGATAATGACAAAAACGGATAAGGTGGATGCGTATATACTGGCCTGGTACGCATTCCTTAAGAAGCCACACCGCTGGGAGCCGCCAGCACCCGAAATCAGATATCTCGGTGCACTCCTGCGACCGCGGGATGTTCTGCTGGGTGATGCCCTGCGTGAGGAGAACAGGCTGGAAAATAGGAGTCGAACCTTCGACCTTCGCAGACTCTAATGAATTATCTACAAAGCCTAGCTAACCAATTGATTAAACTTAGTTAATTAGACTTTTCACCAGCAACAAAAGGTATATATCAACCCTGAAACTGCCCCGACAAAATATCAGGGGTTTACATGACTTACAAGCGTGACAGATATCTGATTCTCGACCATTGCGGGGTTTACATGGTGCGAATCGTTATACCGTCTTACATGAAGCCTTACTTCAACGGTAAGCGCTACTACATGAAATCAACAGCCACCAAAGATATCAGGCAAGCAAGGCTTTTCAGGGATGCTGTAGCGGTAGAGTTTATCAAGCTAAGGGAACAGCTTAAGCCAAAACAAAACGGCTCAAAGGTTGAGCAGATAATCAATGAACTACGTGGTATCAGCAACTTTGCAAAGGAATCACCAGTGAATTACGGGGCTAATATCGAGCGCTGTCCTACACTGATACAAATACGTGACCTTTATTTGCTGCAATATAGCGATAAACGCAAACTAACAACGCTTTCAAAGATAACTAAAGCCGTTGAGTTAATTCTTTCTCACATTAAGCAACGTGATTCACAGCTTCAGGATATTAACAGAACAGTAGTGACCGGATGGCTTGACCAACTGAAGAAAGAGAAAGCAACTCAAACGCTACAAAACTATATAAGCGCACTGGCTCAACTATTCGATTTTGCAAAGAATCGCTATCACGATGCGCCTAAAGATAATCCTTTCAGAGGGCATAGGTTAGAGGCCAAAAGTTCACATGATAGTTATGAGCCTTTCCTTATTTCTGAGTTAAGCAAAGTCTTTAGGTTACTCAATGAGGAGATGAAACAGGTTACTTTAATTGGCCTTTATTCAGGGATGAGATTGAATGAAATTTGTAGCCTTACCACTGATGATGTTGTGACAGAGGAAAACGTAAGGTGCTTACGCATCTCAAAAGGCAAAACAAAGAATGCAGCCCGATTAGTTCCCGTTCATCCTTCAATTAACGGACTTATTGATACGCTGATTCAAAACCATACGGATAAGTTTCTTTTCAGACACGCAGCGTTAACAGACAGGGCTGATGGTAAGCGCTCTACATGGCATACACAGCAATTCACCAGAGCAAAGCGAAAGGCTTTAGGCGAGAAGGAAACGGAGAGGAAAGTCTTTCACTCATTGCGTGGTATGTTCATCACTGAACTTGACCGCCTCAAAGTGCCTGAAGACCGGATAGCGCTTCTTGTAGGTCACGAGAGGGGGAGTACAGAGTCTTTCAAGACTTACAGTCAAGGGGCTTCACTCAAAGAGCTTGCTCAGTACGTGGAACAGGTCAATTTTGACGCATCTGTCAATAGCTCTCCTGACGGCACAATAGTACTATAGGCTTTGCGCAGAATCTGTGCAGATTAAATGCCAGCCAAAATATGAAAGGGTTATAAGGGGTGGGTATGAGTGAAATTGAGAAAGAGCCTGTTGAGCAGATAAAGCAGGTCTTAAAGGAAAGAATTTCTAGTCCTTTATGGGGTTATGTTTTCTTTGCGTGGCTGGGATTTAACTGGCAGAATTTAGCCAGGCTTTTTATGAGTAGTAAGCCGGTAGAGGAGAGAATCATTGACATAACCTCTCAAAGCTATTTTTACGTGCATTTTTTGGCGCTTCCTTTGTTGCTGGGGTGTGCGTTAGCCGCTCTTTCGCCATATTTCCCTCAATGGCTTTCAATAGCACATAAAAAAGCTATCGAAAAGCAAAGGGAAATTGATAAGGAAAAAATAATCAATAAATATATAGATGACTCTGCTATTACCCAAGAAAGAGTTAAGTTCGAGAATGCAGAGGCTTTATTTAAAGAGAGGGAAAAGTCTAATAGAGAAATCACAGAGGCAAGACAACGAGTCAGGCTGTCTATCCTAGAAATGAGAAAGGCTAAGATTGATACATCCAGAGAATCTCTTAACAAAGAGTATGAAAATGCGCAATCTCGTTTGAATGAAAAGAAAAATGAGCTTGAAGATATTGATGAAAAAAAGAGACATTTAGATTTACAGTATCATTCTGTGGCTAAGAAGATAAATGGGATTGCCGACGTCTACTTCAAATATAAAGACATGTCATCTCACGCAGATTTTTTGTCGTTCCTCTCTGATATAAAAGAGAAGGGTTTGTTGACTTATGATGCAACAACAGAGCGTTATAATATGATGCAGTCAAAAGAGTTAACTCCTATTAATGCTATTAAAAACTAAACGCAATAACTTTTTGTGTGTTTAAGTTATCGTGGATAAGGCAGCTATTATCTGACGGCCTTTCTTTTTCATTCCTGAAAAGTGCATAGTTATACATAAAAAACCCGAAAACACTGATTAATTTGAATGATTATTCGTTTATTTAACAGTGATTAACAGTTCTCTTACACTCCATGTTTTCTTCTCAGAAGGCTTGCCAGCGTTGACCTCAAGCCACTTTTCTGTTCTGCGGTGATTACAGTGAACTTACTGGTAATTTACACACTGCTTCCAGTCTGGTTAAGGTATACCTCAAGAGGCACCGATTTACTGAACCAGTTCACCCCAAAAATGATTTATTGAACCATCTAAAACAGACTGTTATAATTGAACCACCTTAAACAGACTGCTACGGTTCACTATCATGACTTCACGTGTCTATGCTTACCTCAGAGCTTCCACCACTCAGCAAGACGCAACCCGCGCCAAAGGTCAGTTGGATGAGTTCGCTACAGCCAACGGTATGACTATTTCAAGCTACTTCACAGAGAATGAATCAGGTGCATCTCTACAGCGTCCTGAGTTGTTCAGATTACTGGATATTGCGCAGAAGGGGGATGTTCTCTTAGTGGAGCAGGTAGACCGCCTGTCGCGTTTGAGCGGTGAAGACTGGAACAAGTTACGGTCACTGATTAATGAGAAAGGTGTGAGAGTGGTTGCCTTAGACCTGCCAACAAGCCACCAGCTTATTCAGTCAGGTGATGAGTTCACCAGCAGAATGCTTGAGGCGCTAAACGGGATGATGCTGGACATGTTAGCGGCCATTGCCAGAAAAGATTACACAGACCGTAAGAGAAGACAGGCTCAGGGCATCGTAAAGGCCAAATCAAACGGGAAATACAAAGGTCGTCCAGAGGACACACAGCGTAATGAGAGAATAGCCAAGCTGTTACAGGCTGGTATGTCCTACACTGACGTAATGGACACGGTTAATTGCGCAAGGGCAACGGTGGCAAAAGTTAGTAAGAGCCTCAAAGAATTAGCTTAATTTAACTGGTGAAGACTCACGCCCTGCTTTGTGCGGGGCTTTCTGATTGATTTCATTGCAGATATGTCAAAAAAGTGCTTCCTAAACGCTACTTTCTCAGGTTCGCCTACTAAACACGTATCCATCAAATCTTCCAGACCCTCATAGATATGTTCCATAGTGTATGAATATTGGACTATCAAACGACCTTACCCAATTTTGGGAAAAATAAGATTAATGCCATTCGAGATGGATTCATAGTCTGTCATGATTCATTCATGCAGATGGAAAAACAGATATTGTTGTATCACTGGTTTTTTGGTCGATTGATATGTGAAAAGGAAGAGTAACATGAACAAAGTTAAAGCTGTTGTTTTCGGAGTTATGATGTCTGCTGCTATAACAGCCAATGCTGCAAATGAAACCACTACTGTAACAGGTGAAGTCGGTAAAGATGTCAAACTATCCCTTGAGTCCAATCCGACTACGGGTTACGGCTGGATGATTAAAGACCTTCCTGACGGATTGATTTTCGTTTCTGGAGGATATGAGCAGTCAAAAGACTGTCCGAAAGGTGCCGCAGGGTGCGGTGGTGAAGAAGTGCTTCACTTCATTGGTGAAAAGAAAGGGGAAAGCACACTAAAACTCATTTACGGTCAGTCATTTAACAAATCAAGCTGGCAGGAAAAAGAAGTTAAAGTTGTGATTAAGTAATCTTGCCCTCCCTCTTTGTTTTCGCAGGGAGGGATGTATCATCTACTCACAGCCTAATACCTTTGAAAAATACCGCTGCAATTGTATAGGCAGAGCTAAAAGGTTTGATGTCTGGATCCGGCTTATGCTTACCGTTATCCCTGTACCATTGTTTCTGGCATTCAACACAAGCCATGCAGCTTGAGTAATGCTCACTAGCACCATGTCTCTTGCAGATGTGAACAAAGAAACGCTGACCGCGTGCTCTGGCAATCTTTGCCGCAGCAGTTTTCCGGGTGGTGAAGTCTTCTGTACCAGTCAGAAAGATGAATTGATTAGTTGGCTGAATAGCCTTATCAGGTAAATCGAAAGGTAGAACGCTCATAACACTGTTTGTCCATGTTCAAAAGTCAATCAAGTCCACTAGCAGAAATCACCAGTGAAAGAAAAACCCTTGCCGTGTAAGCGTTATGTGCTGCTGTTTCAGGGTGTAGGCAGCGATTGGAACCGATAATAAGTGATAGCTGTAGGTTGGTCACATTTGGGGTGTGAATCCTTCACCGTTCATCGGTCTGTTATTTGATGATTGCTAATCGGGTGGGCTTACTGGAATCTGTTACAAACTCAACTAAATGAGCCGTTACAGCAGAATTACCACATCGTTTCCGACGTTTCACATTCATCTCCTAATAGACTGATTATTCTATCAAAGATGATGGTTTGATGCAATTATAATCTGAGCTGGTTTAGCACTCGCTGAGGGATTCTGATAGGCTATCTGAATAGATTACAAGGCGAAAGCAAGAAGCATGACAACGCGAAGCCATGCGAATGTTGAAAGGATAATTCCTTGATTGGTGATTCCACATCTTAACAGTAATCTTTAAAGGTATTGATTAAGTATCTTTGAAGAGATAATAAGATTTTAATGGCTTTTGGCGTAAGCCATTTTCTTATTGCAGCATTCAATTAGTGATAATCAGAAAACTTTAAAGACAATCTGTAAAGGTCTTAATGCATTATATCAATCGTAAAAAATCCATCAATAGCAAAAAGTGCTAAATATGCTTTTCCACCATGCCACCCACCCTGCCAATAATAACCATCCATCAATTTCAGTAATAACAAAATACCACTGGACAAAAACACAGTTACGTATGATAATAATACAGTAATGCTCATTTATCAAAATCGGTCAACAAGGTGTTAGATAGATGAGAATAGCTGGCAGGTCACTTTCTCAGGTTTTATCATGGGGGGGTGACCTTTCCTGTTTAAGGATTATTAATATGAATGAAGAAATACTTTACTATCGTAGCTGAAAAGACACATCAATTCTACATGCAGTATAAGAGCCTTTCCGAATTAACAGGAATTACACCTCCCTCTGATTACACCCCGCCTCGTATGATGACTAAAACCAGACGGTACGAAATCATTAAGGCTATCTGTCAGAAACTGAAACCCCTTGACAGAATTTAACAACATATTAACATTTGTATATTGGATTGATTTCCTGACAAATTAATGGCTTTCCTGTGGCATCCTTCCTCGGAGACAGGTTAGCCAACCCCTTACACATTCCAGATTACACTACACGGGTTACGTAAAAAGACGGCCTGTGTGGTGTATTTTTGTATCTGAATTTCACGAGAGCGTTAATAATGAATAGTCCTACACAGAAACGAATTGAAATCGAATCACATTTCATCCCCAAAATTAAAGCTGCACTGGAAAATATCGAAGATGCAAAGGATATTTACAACGCAGACAGACTGAACAAAGATACTCTTATTGCTATCAAGACTAAGCAACTAATGTCTCAGCCAGTCGAAGATTATGGATTCAGAATCCGACAGGTTACACACCCGGCGATGGTGCAGACCATTATTCAGAACATGATGAATGAGGGTTATATTGTGTATGAGATGGGCGCTGGATTTATCAAGTTTGTACCCTTACAGCAATCACCAAAACATAACCCGCTCGCTGAGATTGAAAAGGCATGTAAGAAAGCCGCTGAGAAATTTGTTGATGCAGTAATCACTGAGAAAGTGAATAAGGTAAATAAAGCTATCCATGCTCACAATCTATTGGTGAAACAGGCTGAAGAAGCCTTATCGGGAATTAAACCGCTTGAATCCTATCTGTCTGTGATTGTCGCTGATGAGGTGGGTAATGACTAACAAAGTCACTGAGGCCGCCTACAAGGCTCAGATTGCCACTTTACAGGCTCAGTTAATGCAACGTCATACAGTGACTGCTATCGACGCTGTACAGCCTTTATGTGAAGCTATAGGTATCAATCCCGCTGATTACGTTAAGGCCACCAGCGCTATGAGTAACCAGCATAAAGCGTTCTGTGACGGGATTCTGAAAGCAGCTTCTTCAAAGGTCACCCGCTTGCAGCGTGATGCAACTGTACGAATCCTCGAAGCACAGACAAAACGAAACAAAGCCATAACAGCAGCCTCAGAAGCGATTGAAGTTGTTCAGTTGATGGGAGGGGTTTAATGCATCAACTCTTCAATGCTTATGGACAGAAAGTACGAGCAAACATAGCTCTCAACCTTCACCCTTTTTATTTGGGGAGACTGGAAAGGCTGGCAAGCCGAATCGGTGACGGGATTAAGTCAGAAGAACAGCGCCTAATACTGGCAATTGGTGAGATGCTACGAAACGTGGAGACTGAACAATGAACCTTTACGCATTCAACCCACTGAAACAAAATGATAAGCAAGAGGTGCTTACCCCCGTAGCCTTTAATTTGGTCTTATCGCTACCTGAACAGCTACTGAAAAGGCTGGATAAAGTCGGCTATGAACTGGTTAATCGATACGGTATTGCAGGGTGTAGTGATAAGCAGCGACATCACATCGCTATTGTTCATCTGCTTGAAAAATCCGCTTAGACGTTAAAAGACAATAGTAGCCATTTAGCCCCGGCTGGTGATACCAATCAACGGGAGCTTTAGCGACTTCATCATGTACGCTCAAAAGCCATCTTATCAGGACGCTCGTGTATCCATATGGAACCGTGAGCCAGCCGGAGATAGAGCCTGTATATCGTTTACAGGGACGAGAATCACCATAAGCCTGTTTATCCCTCAGTAAGGGGCATCGGGGCTGAATGCGTGACTTCTAAGCGTTTATTGGGCAATTTTGAGACATTGGAAGTCATCAGCTTCGAGTTAAGCTTGTACCTGTTCGAGCTGTACAACTACAGGCCGTTACAGTTAACATCCCAATTGCCATATCAACCATAACGGCAGTTATGAGGGATGATTTACCGATTCTTATAGATGAATAAAAGGCAGATTTTTAAGTCTAAATTATTGATTTATAAGGATTTTTAAGTGATGGTGCCGATAATACCTGTCGACAGACACGCCTGCAGATATTATCAGTTCCTGCAGGCGTATGGCGCAGTTGCTGCGCGAGGAGGTAAGCAATATCGAGCGGCAGATTAAAGCACATATCAAAGCCTGCCCTGCACTGAGGCGTGATTATACACTGCTGACCTCAATAAAATCGGTCGGTCCCCAGTTGGGGATGCATATACTGGTCGTGCTTCGCATCCATAACTTTGGATCAGCAGAGCAGGCTGCCGCCTTTCTGGGCGTGGTGCAGTTCGGGAAACGCTCAGGCACATCGGTCCAGAGCCGACCGCGTATGTTGAAAATCGGCCCCCCTCAGTTGAGGGCGAAGCTTTACATGTCCGCCCTGTGCGGAAAAATCTATAAAAAGCGAATGCGTAATATTTACGATGAGATGTGCCTGCGGGGTAAACCTGAAATGGTGGCCATTAGTGCGCTGATGAGGAAACTGGTGCACTGGTGTTATGGCGTCCTGAAGACCGGAACCGTTTTTAATGACGAAAGCCTGAAACAAGTACTGTCAACCTGACTGTACCAGGCTGGCATTAAACTCAAGGTAACGCTCACAGCAGTAAGTGAGTGCAGTCCGCTATGAGCTAAAAGCGAACATTGGGCAATCAGTAAAAAATTAAAACTCGGTTATGGCTTTTAAAACGTGGGCTAGCTGCATTCCTTTGCATAAAGGTAAGCAGTAGCCCGTGACACGCCAAGATGAAGCGCAACGGTGTCCATAGATTTTTTGACCTCCAGCAGTCCGTTCTCCTTCAGTTCCTGCATAAGCTGCCTGCGTTCTGGCGCCTTTAGCGCGCGCGGCGTTGTGGCCAGGCGCGCTGCAAAGTGATCGATGCGTTTTCTGATGGCCTCTGAGCCGCCTGGCTCAAGATGCTCCACCACGGTTTCCGAGGAGACGTCGGTAAACTGCTGCAGAGCACTCTGCATTCCCCTGAAAAGCGACATGTCCACGTTAAGGCATAGCGCGGCAACATAGTTACCTTCTTCATTTTTAATACCGACAGACGTGCTTTTTACGGGCCGGCCGTCTGAAAAAGCATTTGCGTAGTTTGAAATAATATTCGGAAAGTCCGGCGAGGCTATTCTTGCCAGACCTAACTCAGTAGCGGGTTCCCCGACTTCCCTGCCAGACAGGTTGTTATAGATAGCAAGGATTGCATGATCCGGGTTGGTCAGGTCATGAACGACCACTTCGCAGAAGGGCGAAAAAGTCTCGCTCAGCCCCTGAGCGATGTTGCTGAGCTGTGACAGCAGAGACGAATTGAGATTGTCTGACATAGATATTTTCCCTCCTGATTCTTCACCGGCAGTATCCCTGATAAAGCGCCCGTCATCTACCCCTCCTTCAGAAATACCCACTGTTCATGCGATGCCGCTTAAAAGCGCTCTCTCTCGCAATATTGCATAAATGTTAATCCCTAGTGCTGGCAGGCATAAACAAAGCAGGTTATAAGAAAAACAGATTAGACGATTTGTCTGATTATGTATAATTTGTTTAGATGCAAACAGGGACACAGGAAGTGAGCGTAGCAGCGAGCATGCTGCGTAAGCGTATAAACATTTTCATGAATAGAACGATGGGCTAAGGCCCGGTTACGGAGAAGAAAAATGTCTGTGTCTGCTGAAAAATTCCCTGAGCGCAAGCCGTTTTACTGTTCGCTGACGCTCCAGCTCATCGTGGGGCTCATTGCCGGATGCACGGTCGGCCTGATGTGGCCGGACATTGGCGCCAGCCTTAGCCCGCTGGCGGCAGCTTTTGTCAAACTCATCAAAATGGTGGCCGGCTTTATTGTGTTTCTGACCGTGGTCTCAGGGTTCGCCAGTATCAGGCGCGGTTCAGGCGTCGGAAAGATGGGGCTGACTGCGGTTATCTATTTTGAAGTCATCAGTACGATTGCGCTGATCACCGGCGTCGTGATTGGCAACGTATTTCAACCCGGCAGTGGCCTGACGCTGCATGTAACCACAGCCGAGGCCGCAGCAGTGAACAAGCCAGCGGCCCCGATGGGGGCCGTGGACTTTGTCATGAGCATCATCCCGAAAACCGTGGTGGATGCGCTTTCCAGCGGAATCATGCTGCAGATCCTGCTGGTTGCCCTGCTTTTTGGCTATGCGCTGCACGCAATGGGTGAAAAAGGTAAACCCGTCGTGGACTTGATTAACCTGATGACGGACGCAACCTTCAGAGTCGTTAACGTCATTCTCAAGCTGGCGCCGGTTGGCGTGTTCGGTGCGGCCGCCTTTATGCTTGGCAAATACGGTATAGGGGTACTTCTGCCGCTGATGAAGCTGGTTGGCCTGGTTTATCTGGGCTGCCTGTTCATGATCCTGGCGGTGTTTTCAGTGGTGGCGTGGATGACGCGCTTTAGCCTGTTTGCCTTCCTCAGACTGATTAAGGAAGAGCTGATCATCGCTTTTACCACTACGTCTTCCGAAGCGGCGCTCCCGGGCCTGATGAAAAAGCTGGAGCAGGCAGGATGCAGCAAGGCCACAGTCGGCTTTGTCGTCCCAACCGGTTTTTCACTGAATCTCGATGGGTCGTCTATCTACATGACGCTGGCAGCACTCTTTATTGCACAGGCAGCCGGTCTCGATCTCAGCTTCAGTGAACAGGTAGGTCTGGTGCTGGTCTTCCTGCTGACCTCAAAAGGCGTGGCCGGAGTAACCGGAGGGGCCTTTGTCACTCTGTCGGCGTCGTTGCTGATGTTTCCGGACATCCCGGCCGAAGGACTGGCGCTTATTCTTGGCGTTGACCGCCTGATGGATACCATGCGTACGCTGACGAACGTTGCAGGGAATGGCGTAGCAACGATGGCTATTTCCTACTGGCAGAAGGAGCGCACCGGTTTCCGGAATATTGTGCCGGAAACCGCGCCTGCAAAAGCCCGGCATGGCGGACATCCGGAAACACCTAATAGCTACAGCAAGTAAACGGCAACGAACCGACAACAGGATACAACATGACGACAGAAATCGTTCTCAATACCTCTGAAAGCTTCCCGCCGGCAGGGCACTACTCGGCGAGTTGCACCGCAAACGGTCTGGTTTACGTTTCCGGGCAGTTGCCGGTCACTTTCAGCGGAGAAAAGCTTGCTGATGCGCCCTTTAGCGAGCAGGTGCGCCAGGTGCTTGAAAACCTGGACGCATGTCTCGCCGGTGCAGGTACGTCGCGAGCCCGACTGGTGCAGGTACGGGTTTACGTAACCAGTATTGCCCAGTGGCCTGAATTTAATAAGGTTTACGCCGAATGGATTGGAGACTTCCATCCGGCGCGCGCAGTGGCTGGGGTCAGCGAGTTGCATTACGGTTCAGCAGTCGAAGTTGAAGCCATCGCGCTTGCCCCCGATCTCTGAATATGACACGATCCGGGCGCAGCTGCCCGGCCCTGAACTTAAAAATCTTTACGGGTTAACGCTATGAGCAAACTGAACTTACCGGATTACCATGATGTTGCAGCGGCAGCAGGCCGCATCGCTGGCCTTGCCAACAAAACGCCGGTGATGACTTCACGTACGGTAAATGAAGAAATGGGAGCGGAAGTTTTTTTCAAGTGTGAAAACTTTCAGCGTATGGGGGCCTTTAAGTTCCGCGGCGCCATGAATGCCCTGCAGCAGTTCAGTGAAGAGCAGAAAAAAGCCGGGGTGGTGGCCTTTTCCTCCGGTAACCATGCGCAGGCCATTGCGTTGTCGGCCAGGCTTCTGGGCATCCCTGCCACCATCGTTATGCCTGAAGATGCTCCCGCAGCCAAGGTGGCTGCCACGCGCGAATACAGCGGTAACGTGGTGATGTATAACCGCTACACTGAAGATCGCGAACAGATTGGTCGGGATCTGGCAGAGAAACACGGCATGACGCTGATCCCGCCTTACGATCATCCGCACGTCATTGCCGGTCAGGGCACGGCTGCGAAAGAACTGTTTGATGAGGTTGGCGAGCTGGACGTGCTGTTTGTCTGCCTAGGCGGCGGCGGGCTTCTTGCCGGCTCAGCGCTCTCGGCTCGCGCACTGTCGCCTGCCTGTATCGTATATGGAGTCGAGCCTGAAGCCGGCAACGACGGCCAGCAGTCTTTCCGAAGCGGCAGCATCGTGCATATTGACACCCCTAAAACCATTGCCGACGGCGCACAGACCCAGCACCTCGGGGAGCACACTTTTCCGATTATTCAGAAAAACGTGGACGATATCTTCACCGTCACGGACGAAGAGCTGCTTGCGTCCATGCGCTTCTTCGCTGAGCGCATGAAAATCGTGGTTGAGCCAACCGGCTGTCTGGGTTTTGCCGCTGCGCGTGCACGTAAGGAAGAGCTGAAGGGTAAACGTATCGGGATCATCATCAGCGGCGGAAATGTTGATATTGTCCGCTACAGTGAATTTCTGGGCGGCTGAGCCGGTTTACGCCACATCAGGGAAATTACCGGGAGCACTCATGTCATTTCGTCATACATCATTCAGGTTAAAAGGTCTGTAGAAAACAGCACAATACATCTTACCGGGCAATCAGTCGGGGATGCGCTTATTCGTTACGCCGAGGAAAATACTGTCGATCTGATAGTGATGGGGGCCTACGGTCATTCCAGGTTGCGGCAGTTCTTTATCGGTAGTCATACCTCTGAAATGCTGCAAAAGACGCAACAACCGCTTCTGATCCTCCGTTAGCAATGAAAAGGGGCGGATACGCTCGCCCTACGTCATGAAGTGGATTAGCCGTCTATCACATGGACCACTCTGAATCGGCATGAGTGCAACGACATAAGCCTGCGTAAAAAACAGGCTTAACGTGGGATATTTAATGAGATGGTCACTCCCTCCTCCCCGGTACTATGCTGAGGACAGGCTTACAGTCGGAGAACCATCATGGAAAACATTGCGCTCATTGGTATCGATCTGGGTAAAAATTCCTTCCATATTCATTGCCAGGATCGCCACGGCAAAGCTGTTTATCGTATAAAGTATACAAGACCAAAGCTGATCGAATTTCTGGCAACATGCCCGGCCACGACTATCGCAATGGAAGCCTGCGGCGGCTCCCATTTTATGGCGCGAAAATTAACCGAGCTTGGGCATATTCCAAAGCTGATATCACCACAATTTGTCCGCCCATTCGTTAAAACCAACAAAAATGACTTCGTCGCTGCCGAAGCCATCTGCGAGGCTGCATCTCGCCCATCAATGCGTTTCGTTCAACCTCGATCGGAGTCTTAACAGGCAATGCGGGCTCTGCATCGCGTTCGTGAATCACTCGTTCAGGATAAGGTTAAAACAACCAATCAGATGCATGCTTTTCTGCTGGAATTTGGTATCAGTGTGCCGCGCGGCGGCGCCGTTATTAGCCGGCTGAGCACTATTCTCGGGGATAGTGACTTACCTCAATATCTCAGCCAGTTATTACTGAAATTACAACAGCATTATCATTACCTAGTTGAACAAATTAAAGACCTGGAATCTCAGTTGAAACGAAAACTGGACGAGGATGAAGTCGGGAAACGTTTACTGAGCATTCCCTGCGTTGGAACGCTAACGGCCAGTACCATTTCAACTGAGATTGGTGACGGGAAGCAGCACGGTAGTAGTCGTGATTTTGCTGCGGCAACAGAGCTGGTTCCCCGTCAGTACAGCACTGGTGGCCGGACAACATTGCTGGGCATCAGCAAGCGAGGTAACAAAAAGATTCGAACATTGCTGGTTCAATGTGCCAGGGTATTCATACAAAAACTGGAACACCAGTCTGGTAAATTGGCCGACTGGGTAAGGGAGTTACTGGGTTCTGTCGCATTAATGGCAAAGGGGCGGCAGAAGTTGCACTGACTGTTTTTCAGGCAGCCAACAGATAAAATTGTTCTGCCGGTGACAATCAATCACCTTGCAGATGCTGATACTGCCCTTTGCGTATCATGTGGATTAACTCAATACCTGCCAGCAGGGTCTGTGCACGGCGAAATGATTTGAATCCCAGCATCTGACGTATCCTGCGTTTGATATTGCGGTGGTCCTGCTCAATCAGGTTATTCAGATACTTGCTTTGCCTGATGGTAATGGCTTCTTTCTCAGGGTTGTCGGCATTGAGCGTGGCCAGAGCAGCAGTATTCGCGCCGCTTTTATCTATCGTCACCACTTCAGGCTCGCCGTGGTTACGGATAGCTTTGCGGAAGAAGCGCAGCGCTGCTGCCGCATCCCGTCTGGCGGTAAGCAAAAAGTCGTTTCTCTGGCCGTCGGTATCCACTGCGCGGTACAGATACTTCCACTGACCTTTGATTCTGATGTAGGTTTCATCCATACGCCATCGCCGACCGACTGTGCGCTTATGTCGGCGAAAGACCTCATCCAGCAACGGCACCAGGCGGATAACCCAGCGATGGAGAGTGGAATGATCAACGACAATACCGCGCTCAGTCATCATTTCCTCCAGATTACGCAGGCTCAGGGCATAAGCCAGGTACCAGCGAACACACTGGGCAATAATATCGACGGGATAATGCAGCCGCCTGAAGGCATTTCGGATCAAAGGCATGATCAGGTAACATCGTAAAAAAATTGCATGTTACCCCACGATCCCTTAATGCGACAGAACCATTAAGGACGTCCGTTGTAGCCGTCCCAGTATGAAGATATCCCGGCGTCCAGAAGGATCTGACGCTGCTTTTCGGGATTATCCGCATCATACTCCTGGCTGAGGAATCTTGATTTTTGCCCACCGGATAAGACCTCAGGATGGCTGAAGCTTTCCACTCGCTGCCGGGCCTGGTCAGGAGTCAGTCCATCGGACCTGTCTTTTTTACCCTGGTCGTAGAGTTCCTGCATCATGGGTTTCAGGGAATTAATACTGTCTGCCCTTAACATGCGGGTATTCGGATCGAAATGAATCCGGTTAATAGCGGATACGGCACGGCTGGCGTTACGCTCGACGCTGGTCTGTGTACCGGAGCAGGCGGCCAGAAGTAACGGCAGAATGAGAGTGAGTGATCTGATAGAAGCCATGAAGCGTCCTTGTCTTTAAATTAACCCCATAATAGATATCATTAACGGCTAGGTAAACGGCTGAAATATCCCGATGATGATAGGGCAAAATGAGCGAAAATTGCGTACCCTTCGCGTGAACACATGAGAAGACCAGACTTGCCAGCCCGCGTTTAACGGTAAATCTTCCACCATTGACGACGACTTTCAGCAATCCCTGCCAGACCCTTTACCGGAGTTCAGCGAGAATTTTTTCCGGAGAAACACTACCAAGAAATGTATGGACAGACGGCTCCAGCACAACCATCGCAGGTGTGGCGGTAACTCCCAGCCGGTCAGCGAGTTCAGACTGTTTAATCACCAGATTTTTACATTTTTCTGAACTGTCGTTGCCTGGCAAAAAACCGGCCATCGCATTCTGAAGACTTTTCTGGCGATCGGATGCACACCATACTCTCCCCATATCTTCTATGACAGAGTCTTTGATGGATGACGGTACCATAGTCACAAATGACATAGTGAGTCCTGCATCCGTGTACTTTTTGACATTTTTTACAACATAGCTGCAATAAACACACTGATTTTCAATAAAAACCAACAGTTTATGTTTTTCAGCTTTTGCCTGGAAAGTCACGGGCTCCAGTTCAGTTAAGGAGCGGGATATATCTTCGTAGGCCATCTGTGGCGTTACGTCTGAAGCCGGAACCGCTGAAGCTCCGCTGCTGAAGCTGGCAAAAGTAAAAATACCTGCGGTTAATGCTTTTATACAAAAGTGCATGATTTCCTTTCCCTCACCCCTGATGACTGTCAGGTTATTGACGTCTGATTCATATCACAGATAACGCTTTTTTATCGACAGGAAAAGAAAATTATTTCAGGGACACATCATTTCAGTGGCTACAGCCAGTTTTCCGTAATAGCAACAGTCTCCTCCCGTTCTTTATAAGGAAAGACGGCGACGTCCAGCTACGACAGGTCGCCTCACGACTCCGGATGAATTTTTTGCGGTTCATGAGAATCAAAGTTAACAACGGACTGACAGCTACTGGTCTGAACGTAGCGCCCTTGCAGGGCGAGCGTCACGGCTCTGCTGTTCCGATGGTGTTTATGCCCTGAGTCCCGTTTTATACTCTGCGGCATGTATATTCCACGTCCCGCAAAATTGCTGTTTACCCTCGATGACGGCTGGAATACGTTTCTTGAAAAATTCGGCGACAGCATCACTATCACTCCCTGGACCCGCCTCTGCGTTGAGCGCATGCTCGCCTGTGGCACCACGGAGATAGGCGTTAGTCGCTACTGCTGTTCATCATCAGACTGCATCTGCCGTCCGGTCTCGGTTTCGACGGGCCATGCCTGACGGCTTACCCGGTACTTTATTATTTTGTAGGCTGACAGCCGATATATCTGACAAGACCCCAGAGGGGCAGCAGAGAAAGCATACACATCCCCGCCCCGGCTAAAGGTGTGTATGCGAGCTTATTATGGTGTACGAGTACACTTCCTATATTTTCCCCACAAAAAATACCCAGATTAAAAGCAGATATATTCAGGGCAGAGGCAAATCCGACAGCCCGCGGAGTGTAGCGTTCAGCCACTGACAACATGCCCTGCTGTACCGCAGGAGATAGCCCAAATGCCAGGGTTCCCCACAGGAAGAGTAACCCAATGACAGCCGCTTTCCACTGAAGAAAGAGGGCCAGAGCGATTAATGTTACTGTCAGCAAAACAATCTGTGTGCCCAGCGTTACGGACCAGCCCCGGGTCGATGAAAAATGACCGCCAGCCAGGTTACCTGTCAGTGTGGCTCCCCCGAAAACCATCAACAGTAAGCTTGCGACTTCGGAAGAAAATCCGCTGAGTGTCGTCAGAATGGGGATCACAAACGTAAATGCAGCAAAGCTGGCCCCGAACCCCAGCACAGTAATGCTCATCATGGTCAGGATTGCCGGATGTGAAAGCGCCTGCAACTGTTCCCTTACATTCCCGGATCCGCTATTTCTGATGCCGGGCAGCCAGAACATTGTTGCCAGTAATGCAAGCAGAGCCAGTAAACTCACCATGATTAATGGCACCCGCCAGCCCATTATCTGACCAATAAAGCTGCCGAGCGGTACCCCAATAACCATGGCCAGAGTCAGTCCGGCAAACATAACGGCTATGGCCTTACCTGCTTTCCCCGCAGGGGCTATCCTGGCGGCGACCGTTGCCCCGATGGCGAAAAAACTGCCATGCGCGACGGCGGTTATCAGTCGCCCGGTAAGAAAAAGAGGGTAACTGTCCGCCAGTGCCGAAAGCAGGCTTCCAGCCAGAAACATAATGATCAGGGCTGTCAGCACCCTTTTTGGCGGGAAACCAGCGATAGCCATCACCATTAACGGTGTACCGACAGCCAGAGCCAGCGCATAAAAACCCACAAGGTTGCCGGCACGGGGTAGATCAATGGTCAGTGCTGACGCGATTTCAGGCAGAATACCTACCACAATAAATTCGGCCATACCAATAGCAAACGCTGTCACGGACAATGCCAGCAAACCGGGGTGAATACGCTGCATAGCCTTACACCCTGGCTGCAGCAGACGTTGCCGCGGCTCCTGACAGAGCGAGTTGCTGGTCAGCATCTACCGTAGCCCCGGCCACGCCAACAGCGCCAAGGATATTGCCCTGATCGTCCCGCAAAACAATCCCGCCGCCAAAACTGATTAAGCCTCCGTTAGTCGACTCCAGAGAATAAATTTTCCCTCCCGGACGGGCTTCCTGCCCCAGGGAGGCTGAATCAGAACCAAACAAGGCTGCGGTGCGAGCTTTTTTAATCGAAACATCAATTGCGCCGGCTACAGCACCGTCCATTCGCAGGAAGCTTCTCAGCAGGCCTGCATTGTCCACAATACTGATACATACAGCCTGGTGTTGCTCCTGAGCCAGTGAGGTAATTGTACGAATGGCATCACGTGAAATTTTCTCGAACATATAAAAAACACTCCGGTTGATGAAAGAGTGTTTTTATAGCGGACCGGGATTATATTGCCCAAGCAATACCAGCTATCAGGTGTTAAAGTTTGATAATGTCAAACATTTCCCGCATCACTCTGACAGCCAGTCGTCTGAGATAGTCAGGATGCAGGCGATGAGAAGGGCCTGCCATTCCCAGCGCGGCGACGACGTAACCATGCTGTCGCAGAGGGAGCGCGAGGCAGTTAAGTCCTTCCTCCGCCTCCTCTAAATCAAGAGCATACCCAGATTTAGCGATACAGAGCAGCTCGCTATTGAGTTTGTCAGTAATAAATCCTTCCTTTCTGAGGGTTCTCGTCAGGTCATCGTCAAAAGCGAGAAAGACACGTCCAATTGCTGAAGTGGTCAGTCCCTCCCGTGTCCCCCTGGGACTGGCGACACGCAGCGAACTTCCGCCTTCGATCGCGTCAATATAGAGATACTCACGTGTACCACATGGCACAGCCAGCCAACAGGTTTCGCTACTGAGCACAGCAAGCCTGCGTAGGGCGGGAGTAAAGAGTTCCCGAAGTTGCTGGTCCGTATCCGTGAGCGGCCGGGCAACATCCCGTAACCGCAGCCCCGCAATATAATACTGCCCACGGCGTGAAACGTATCCAAGCGAAGAAAGCGTGGCGAGCAACCCATGTAAAGTGGTTTTATTCAGTGAAAACTGTTCTGACAGTTCGGCCAGACGGAATCCTTCGTTACGGGTGACCAGTGTTTCAAGAAGCAGCATGGCCCTCTCTACGGACTGTATGTATTTACGCTGATTCACGGCCTGATATCCTGAGCAGAATAATGATGAAAAGAGAGTAACAGGTCCGGAGCCATTCAGGCATATGCTGGATATATAAGAGACGGCCGGTGCTCGTCTCTCAGATGGCATGACGGGGCAATTCAGCGACAGACATTATGGCGGAAACGATCCTCTTTCCTGCACACTTTGGTCTCCGTCAGAAGGGTAACCAAAGGCGCACCACTTAAGCTTAAAATCCTCCCCTCTACAAACTTCCGATTAAGACAATTTTCGGATCCCGGGAGAGGAAAACACGCTGATGATATGATAATAAAGAAATGCATATAAATCACACTAGAATTGATACTTAGCATTAAACAAAAAATGATATCTGATATGATATTTACACACAGACCAACTAATCATTCTACATATGATTTTATACTTAACCGGATATTATCAGACGGAGCGTGCAGGATGGATGACGAAATGATGTTTTCGCTCAGCTATGAGCAGATGACGCAGATGGCAGAGGAGGAAATAAAGCAATGCGATTTTCGCAGGGATGGAACCCATTATGTCTGGGAAGTGAACAAGGCTCATGACATCCTCCGCTTCTGGTATCTCCTGGCGCTGCGCGGACACACGGGCCTGGCCACGACACGGGTCGAATCAGACTATAAACGGCTAAAAACGCTCATTTCTCAGAGGAATGAGGGACAATGATGCGGGAAAAATCCCGACGTCCGTCGCCGCTGCAGCGCCGGGTACTGATTGTGCTGGCCGCCCTCGATGCGAAACGTCCGGGGCCGGTGGCGACAAAGGATATCGAGCGGGTACTGGAGCAGGGCGGGGACGCCCCGGTGTACGGGCCGAACCTGCGCGCCTCCTGCCGGCGCATGGAAGCCGCGGGCTGGGTGCGCACCCTGCGCGCCACAAACCTGCAGCTGGCCGTCGAGCTGATGGAGGCCGGTCGCGGCATTGCAGAGCCGCTCTACCAGGCAGAACGCGAGGCTGAAATGGCACGACAACGGCTGACAGACGTCCGGCGTCTGCCGTTACGCCAGACGGCTGCCGGTGATGCGGTGGAGCTGCAGCTGGATGACGGCTATTACACCATCAGGGAAGCGGCCTACGTGATCCGTCTGGACGGTACCACCTGTCTGCAGCTGAAGGATGCCGGCGGCATACGCCGGATAAAAGAGGGCGATCCCCTGCAGGTGGCCAGCTGGTATCAGACCTGTTTTGATGCAGGCCTGCCGGTCATCGTCCAGGTAAATGAGAGCCGGGACTGATCGCCACCACACAAGGAACATTCCCTAAATAATCTGTTTTACGATATCAGCCTATGGTCGGACCGTCATAACCCCGTTGCCGCTGAGAACGCTCCAGCTCCAGCTCTTTTTCGTGCTGTTGTTGCTGAGACATCTGTTCGGCGGCTACCGCCATCTCATGACGCTGCACGACTCAGTTGCCCACTCAAGCGTCGCGATAGCTTTCGCTAATCGCGTGTACTGGTGCAATATTTTCCGCTACCAGCGGCTGCGATCAGGAAAATCTTTTTCATTGAGTTTGTTCTTTTATGTGAATTGTTCGCACATCACTCCCCGCATACACTTTGCAGGTATGACGGTTTGGCCGTGGTTCCGATTCTGCAATGCCGCCGTTGGCTAAATTAAAATCCATATGCCCGGATACGGACGCGTTTAGCGTAGCGGGGGAGCCGTCAACCGAGAGGATCATGCAATCCGCATCTATTTCTACGGTGTGCTCGCCAATTTTGTACAGTCGACCAGCGGGCTGGCCATCGTCGGCCATTGCGAACGTAATACCTGCCGCCACTATGGCGGCTATCAGTAAAGTCTTTTTCATAATCTTGCCATTAGCACAAAGGAAATTGTTAATGATGGTCAATTATTGACCTTGACGTACAATAATTTTCGATATCCAAACTAACCCCCTATAGTGTGACATGTAAGATAGCTGCTCTCCAGGACATGCCAAATGAGTGGAAAGATCAGTACCGCAAGGGAGACCGACGGAGGACTTTACTTTTGCTGCGGGATAAGCGTCCAGCGGATGGTTTCCATCAGAAGTTGATAGTGCACAGAAGGGCTTTTATCCAGCCGCAAACCCTTCTCCCAGCATTCATCCGAAAATTTTTCCGCTTCATTACCGTTACGCTCATTAGGCTGCCGGCTCTCAAGCCAGCAGGTCTGTACTTCATGTGCTGTTTTGTTCATGGCCTTAGTCCTTACCTCGTTAGTGGGTGACATCCATGATTTTGCTGTCACGACACGACAAACACATCGACACATGATAAATTAATAATTCAAGTGATTGATATTTAACATAAAACGTATTAAGCGTAGTTACATTTGTAGGGGCTAAATGCTAATCTCTATTTGTGGCTCATTAGGGCTTGGCATGAATAACCATTTTCGTTTGTAGCTTTACCTTGTATTGCGCGGTACGGGAAGACCAGGGATCATTTCACTAATCGGCTATGTTGCTCCAGCTCGTACTCGATAAATGCACTAATCATGCTGCGATACACTTTTTCAATGATGACTTCCGGAAGGCCTTCATTCGACGCCCTTTCACGAACCCGGTCGATGACCTGTTGTACTCTGTCAGGTGCACGCACGGATGCCTGATCTGTTTTAAACGCCGCTGCAGCTTTAACGCATTGAGCACGCTGAGCTATGAGTTTGACCAGCTTACTGTCTATCTGATCGATATGATTTCTGACATCAGTAATAGAGGTATATTCCACGAAAAGCGATCCTATCAACTAGTACAAGAGATCGACATATTATAATAAACACAACGGAAAGCAAACAAATTCCCCGTCCCCGTGGATGGGGGTGATCGCACAGGAAAAGCCCTTTTGTAAGCATCCCGGTAAAGCGGACCATTCACATTTAGAGATCTTCCTGCATACTGATTATGTTCCTGGAGGAGATCGCCATGCGCAAAGCCCGATTCACCGAACACCAGATCATCGCCGTTCTGAAGTCCGTCGAAGCCGGACGCACCGTCAAAGATGTGTGCCGCGAAGCCGGGATTTCTGAGGCCTCGTACTACAACTGGAAAGCGAAGTTCGGCGGTATGGAAGCCTCTGATATCAAAAAGATGAAGGACCTCGAAGATGAAAACCGCCGGTTGAAACAGATGTTTGCGGACCTGAGCCTCGAGTGCCGCGCATTGAAAGACGTTATTGAAAAAAAGCTTTAAAACCAGCGATAAAGCGTGAGCTGGTCAGCTATCTGACCGCGCAGTTTGCCATGAGCTTACGTCAGGCATGCAGGATATTGTCGCTGAGCAGGACGGTATTTCGTTATCAGCCGGATACGCAACGTGATGAGCCAGTCATTATGGCGCTGACCGTGGCGGCTGAACGCTATCCGCGATACGGATTTAAAAAGCTTTTTCAGGTGCTGCGCAGGCAGGGCAAAAGCTGGAACCATAAGCGCGTTCACCGGATTTACTGCCTGCTGAAACTGAATTTTCGCCGTAAGGGAAAACAGCGCCTGCCAGTGCGCAATCCGGTTCCGCTGGTGACGCCAGAGGCGATGAACCAGAGCTGGTCCATCGATTTTATGCACGATGCGCTGGTGTGCGGCAGACGCTTCCGGACCTTCAACGTGGTGGATGATTTTAACCGCGAAGCACTGGCGATCGAAATTGACCTGAATATCCCGGCGCAACGGGTCGTAAGAGTGCTGGACAGGATCGTGGCAAACCGCGGATATCCGCTAAAGATGCGGATGGATAACGGTCCGGAACTGGTCTCGCTGACGCTGGCACAATGGGCAGAAGAGCATGGTGTGATGCTGGAGTTTATCAGGCCCGGCAAGCCAACGCAGAATGCCTTTATCGAACGGTTCAACCGGACATACAGAACAGAAATACTGGATTTTTATCTGTTCAGAACACTGAATGAAGCACGGGAAATTACAGAGCGCTGGCTGGCTGAATATAACGGCGAGCGCCCCCACGAATCCCTGAATAACCTGACGCCCGAAGAATACCGGCTGATGGCTGAAACCCCGGAAATCTCAAAAAGTGCGTGGAACTAAAACGGGTGCGCTTACACTTTTATCAGGTTTAGTGATGCTGTTTGAGTTGCAGGCTACACACTCATATAGCATGGCGAATTTTAATGCTAATGTATGCGTACATTAGCATTACCAAATATTCATACGACAACCTGGAAACCTCACTTGATAACGGACGGCCAGACCTCACTCAGAAAGTAGACTGGCCCCATGAATCTCCAGACAGCTGGTATCACTTAAATTAGTGATAGTCTTAATACTAGTTTTTAGACTAGTCGTTGGAGTCCGGATGATTGATGTTCTAGGTCCAGAGAAGCGCAGACGGCGCAGCGTTCAGGAAAAAATCGCCATTGTTCAGCAGAGCTTTGAGCCCGGAATGACCGTGTCTCTGGTCGCCCGTCAGCATGGCGTTGCTGCCAGTCAGCTGTTCCTGTGGCGTAAGTAGTATCAGGAAGGCAGTCTCACCGCGGTTGCCGCTGGTGAACAGGTTGTACCCGCGTCGGAGCTGGCATCTGCGATGAAGCAAATTAAAGAGCTGCAGCGCCTGTTGGGTAAGAAAACCATGGAAAACGAACTGCTGAAAGAAGCCGTTGAATATGGCCGACAAAAAAAGTGGATAGCGCACGTGCCCTTGTTACCAGAGGATGGAGAATAAGTCTTGTCAGTCGTTGCCTCCGGGTCTCACGTGCGCAGCTGCATGCCATGGCCCGTCGGTCGAAGGACTGGCAGGATCGTCGGTGCAAGCGCAAGCCTGATGATACTGAAGCGCTTTCCCGTATTCATGCCGTTATCGGCGATCTGCCCACCTATGGTTATCGTCGTATATGGGCACTGCTGCGCAGACAATCAGAAACTGACGACATGGCGGTGATCAATGCCAAACGCATATACCGCATCATGCGTCAGAATGCGCTGCTGCTTGACCGTAAACCGGCAATACCGCCCTCGAAGCGAGCGCATACAGGGAAAGTGGCCGTTGGAGAAAGTAACCAGCGGTGGTGCTCTGACGGCTTCGAGTTCAGCTGTGATAACGGTGAAAAACTGCGGGTCACGTTCGCGCTGGACTGTTGCGATCGCGAAGCACTTCACTGGGCGGCCAGTACCGGTGGGTATGATAGTGAAACCGTGCAGGACGTCATGCTGGGTGCAGTAGAGCGTCGCTTCGGTAACAGCCTGCCGACATCCCCCGTTGAGTGGCTGACAGACAACGGTTCAGCCTACCGTTCTCATCAGACGCGTCAGTTCGCCAGAATGGTAGGACTGGAGCCTAAACATACGGCGGTACGTAGCCCGGAAAGCAACGGGATGGCGGAGAGCTTCGTGAAAACGATGAAGCGCGACTACATCAGCATCATGCCAAAACCTGACGGGTTAACAGCGGTAAAGAACCTTGCGGAGGCCTTCGAACATTACAACGAATGGCATCCGCATAGTGCACTGGGATATCGTTCACCACGGGAATATCTGCGGCGACGAACCAGTAATGGGTTAAGTGATAAAAAGTGTATGGAAACATAGGGGCCAATCCAATATTACACTTTGCTAGATAACGGTTCTCCTGACATGACAAGATCCTTATGGATTTTAGTGACAGTATCAACGGTGCTCTTTTGTCATGTGTAGGATTTCTGTGTTGTTGTAGCTTATGAGCGAAAGCAGAAGTCCAGGTTGACAGCCCCAGCCAGTGCCCATGGTGAAATCTGATATATCTCACCAGTCAAAGGTGATTCATGCCAGTAAAAAACACTGAACGCACGTAGACACCCCAAATGTAAGCTGACATCTCTTTATTTCTGACTTATAATTTTTAGAAGGTGATGGCGTTCCACCTTTCCCAACCGCCCCGTCCGGGGCTGATGACGCCTGATATGACTCTTGATTTTCAGGAGGTATGTCAGGTCGTCCCTAAATCCTATCGACCTGTCTGCTTCCCTTAACGGGGATATTCTTTTGATTAATGTATTTGGTCACCTTAATCCTGACAGCGACGCTGTCTGCACCGCTACCGTGACGGCGGGCTGGCTCAACCGGTGTAACCGTCCTGCCCGAGCCTGGCGGCCTGGTGAAGTGAACCCTGAGACACACTATATTTTTGAAGCTGCCACGCTAACCCTACCGCCCTTGCTTGATATCTCACTGAAAGATGAACCTGTATGGCTGGTCGATTTTACCGAACCGGCTCAGGGGCCTGCTGACCTTTTTCAGAGCAATATCATCGGAATTATCGATCATCACCGGCTGGGCGGTCTGATCACCCAATTGCCGCCAGAGGTCTGGATAAAACCGGCAGGCAGCAGCGCGACAGTACTCTGGCTACTGATGGATACAGAAATGCGCCGTACGATGCCCCCGGCCCACGCTATCCTGCTTCTTGGCGCGTTGCTCAGCGACACCGTTAATCTGTGCTCTCCCACCACAACACAAGACGATATCCGTTCCGCCACTGAACTCTGCGTCCTTTCAGGGGTAAAACGCACGGCTTTTGCCCGAGGGCTCCTGACAGCTAAAACCGATATCACCGGAATGTCTGCAGAGCAGCTTCTGCATAAAGACCTTAAAGCCTTTTCGCTCGCCGGTATGAATGTTCGTATAGCGCAACTGGAGGTCAGTTCACCTGACCAGGTCACCCCTCTGCTGGATGAATTGCAAAGTGCGATGGTGCAGTTGGCAGTCATGACGGAAGCCGGGCTTATCGTGCTGATGGTCACTGATATTCATACATGCTGTTCTTCACTCTATTTTGCCGGGCCGGAGGGTATCAGCGCGGCTCCATGTTTCGTAACGGGTATGGTAAGCCGGAAGAAACAGCTTCTGCCATGGCTCGAACACCATCTCAGTCAAAGCCGGAGATAGCCATGAAAATCTACACACATGCACTTGTTCTTGTTCAGGGGAAAGAGGATGGCGTCCCTCTTCTCGCACTGGCGACAACACTGTCCAGTATGCTGCAAATGAAAATCACCATTGCTCATATCTGTAACGACTACCGGGAGATGAACTACATATCGGACAGTCTGATGAACGATGCCGTATCGAAGGAGGTTGTCCTGGCGAAGGCGCTGCTCAGCGAGCTGACATCGTCTGTAGCTGAGCAGGTTAATGCGAGAGAACTGGTCACCATGCGGCGATTCGAAGATGTACAGAAATGTATCAACGATACCGGCGCGGACCTGGTGATAGCTGGCCACCGGAACCGTTTTATGGGAGCACTGACGTCCCGTTCGGCTGAATACGTTAACCACCTGAACGTAGACGTTTTGATTAAACATATTCATGACTGAGCTACAGGAGAACTGTATGAATTTTCTACTTGAAAAAGTCACCGCCCGCGAAATTCTTGACTCCCACGGTAATCCCACTGTTGAGGTGGATGCTTTTACTTCTGACGGGCAGATGGCGCGAGCGTCGGTACCGTCCGGTGCCAGTACTGGCTCAAGAGAGGCAACGGAGCGCCGAGATGGGGATACAGATCGCTTCAGCGGGAAAGGGGTCCGTGATGCCGTTAAGGCAGTGGAGACAGAAATCTACGACGCAGTCAGGGGAACCGATGTGCGGGAGCAGCGGCGCCTGGATAATCTGATGCGGGAACTGGACGGCACGGAGACTAAAAGCCGGCTCGGTGCTAATGCTATTCTGGGTGTTTCGCTGGCGGTGGCCAGACTGGCTTCTCAGGTCACCCGTCAGCCACTTTACCGCTATCTCGGCGGACTCCATGCCAGTCTTTTGCCGGTTCCGTGCATGAATATTATTAATGGTGGAGTTCATGCCCGTGGTCAGGGAGCCGATTTTCAGGAATTTATGATAGCGCCGCACGGTGCATCATCGCTGACAGAGGCCATTCGTCAGGGCAGTGAGGTCTATCAGGCTTTGCGCCAGATCCTTCTGTCCCGGAACCTCTCCGCTGCGGTGGGTGATGAAGGGGGATTTGCCCCGGCCGTATCTTCGAACCGGGATCCTCTGGAATTCATTGTTCAGGCCATTGAGAAAGCCGGCTACCGTCCAGGGGAAGATATCAGCATCTGTATGGACCCCGCATCCAGCGAATTTTACCGCAACGGGAAATATCACCTTCGTACCGAAAACAGCGCCCTGAGCTCAGAAGAGATGACGGATTATTATGGTGAACTGATGAGCCAGTTCCCGATTGTCCTGCTTGAAGACGGTCTTGCCGAGGATGACTGGACCGGGTGGAAATATCTGCATAATACACTTGGCGGACGAGCGGAGCTGGTCGGTGACGACCTTTTCGTCACGAATGTGAAGTATATCCAACGAGGTATTGAAGAAAACCTTGCCAGTGCAGCGCTTATCAAACTCAATCAGATTGGTACGCTGAGCGAGACATTTGATGCGGTTTCACTGTGTCATGAAAACGGATGGGGTGCCTTTATTTCGCACCGCAGCGGTGAAACCATAGATACATTTATCGCTGATATGACAGTGGCGTTGCGTGCAGGGCATCTGAAAACCGGCGCACCTTGTCGTGGTGAACGCATTGAAAAATACAATCAGCTTATGCGCATTGAGCAGGAACTGGGTAGTGACGCGCGTTATGCAGGCATTAAGGCATTTGTTCGCCGTGGATGATCGAAATCATCACGGCATCTGAGGTGCGTATGCCGGCTGAATCCGGCATACATCCTGCTTCAGAATTTATATTCACCTTGTATGGGGAGATTCTCGTTGAGTCAGTTATTGGCAATTATGATTGGTGGCGCCACTGGTTGTGTCATCCGCTGGTTTTTGGGGATTAAGCTCAACAGTTTTTACCCCTCACTTCCGCCAGGGACGCTTATGGTTAACCTAATGGGGGCTTTTATCATCGGTGCCGCAATGGCATATTTTATGCGCCACCCCCAACTTGATCCTGCATGGAAACTGTTCATCGTCACTGGGTTGTGTGGCGGGCTGACCACCTTTTCAACATTCTCTGTGGAAGTCTTCTCATTACTGCAGACGGGAAATTATTTATCGGCGCTCACATCTGTATTGGTTCACGTCGTGGGATCACTGCTTATGACAGCGGCGGGATTTTATCTGATAATGTTACTCATATGAATGTTACAGCACAACCATAGTCGGATATAACGCGACTGGCAGGCTTAATGTACGCTGTTCAATGCCCGCTTCTTGAATAGTGCGGGTATTATTATTTTGATTCACATTGAGCATCGGAACTTAGGTTTGACAATGATTGAATAACTAAAGTAGGGAGTTAGACTGACATATATTACAGGAGAACCATTGTCCACCGATGTTCTCTTATCGTCAAAAGCCGGCGGTGCTGGCTTCATATCCTAGTGCTGCCAGACGTACATCTGCCATTAATTAAATATCTGCCACTCCATAATATGTAGAAATTCTGCTTCTCTCTCTGTCCACTACTCACTAGCCATACAATGTAATTTGAGATATTCAGGAACACGATCAACCAATCGATTCAGCACACATCTATCATGTTCTGGGTCTGTCTCAGAAATGACTCAATGATTAATAGATGTGCTCAGCATTAATTTTCTCCAAAACAACAGGATGTGTGAGTAAGAAGGTCTTGGGTATAGCTCCGGTACTAACGGTAAAGGTGGGACCATGGTCCCAGGCAGCATTCCGGCGCTGACGGTAAAGGTGGGACCGTGGTCCCAGGCAGCATTCCGGCGCTGACGGTAAAGGTGGGACCGTGGTCCCAGGCAGCATTCCGGCGCTGACCGGGAAGTTGGGACCGTGGTCCCAGGCAGCATTCCGGGGCTGACCGGGAAGTTGGGACCATGGTCCCAGGCAGCATTCCGGTGTTGACGGTAAAGGTGAGACCGTGGTCCCAGACTGACAGGATGAAGGCCAGTTCTGATTTACTGGCCTGGGAAAAAAACTAAAGAGATGGGGTAAAATACAGGAAACAGGCAGAAGGATAAGGCGTGTCCATTTCAGGACTTAGGCTCTTCAAGCGCCTTGAGAATGGCTTCGATCTTCTCAATGCATTCCGCAGGAAGCCGGGACCTGTCAAGGTTCAGGACCACTTTATCGCCTCTGTATAATGCTGTTGCCCCCGGAGCAAACTGATGACGTGAGCTCAGATTCACTCTTGATGCAGGAGACTTTTTCAGTACCGATGTTAAAAGACTTATGACCTCTTCTGCTTCAAAGATTACACCCGCTTTCTTCTGATCGTGGAGAGTTGCGGCCTGCTGCTTCAGTAATTCTTGTTTATCTGCAAAAGCTTTCTGAAGGGCTTCACCTGAGCGGGCAGACAGTTCACCAGGATGAGAGAAAAGGGCGACAACGGATTTCGGGAGTCTGGCCGTATTGATACAGCGAGTAATTATCTTACGAGAGATGTTTTCCGCATCGGAAAGTGCAGAAATATTTCCGGCAAACTCATTCTGGAGACGGTTTGCATAACGCTGACCACGCTCATAAGCACTCGTAGGGCGATAATCGTTGCCCAGTCTGGACAATGCCGACATCTGCTCATCGTCCAGTTCACCGACCAGAATACGATAATCACTTTCTGTCAGGATAGCGGCCTTGCGTCGACGGCTGCCATCTGCAATTTCAATGATATCGGAAACCCGACGGCCAAAAGCCGGAGTCTGCTGACCGGTCAGTAAAAATGAAGGAATGAGATCATCCAGGGCATCTTCGGTCAGTAGTTCCTGATCGCGCTCGTTACCTGACCATACCCGGGAAGCGGTTTCAACAATATCTCCCCGGAGCACCTCCAGGGTAAACTTCACTTCCCGACCACACACCGGTAACGTAATTGCATTGCCACGAGCCATAGCCCCTACACGAGCAATTAACGAATCCACCATCGGTGCAGCTGGCGCTGACGTGTCTTCAGCTGCCTGAGTATTTGCTGTATGTCTTGGAATGACAGGTGCACGCTTCATTATCTAATCTCCCAGCGTGGTTTAATCAGACGATCAAATATTTCATTACAAACAGGTTCCCAGATTGAAAGAGCATTTCGCCATGCGCCGGTCGAAGAACGTTGATCAATAGCCTGTTCGAAAACGGTTCTCATGCGGATCTGGCCTTTACCAACTTCATCGGTTTCACGTACCACATTTTTCAGGACCATGCTTCCCCATGCATCGCGAATTTGTTCTTCCATCCACGGTGACTGCGAACCATTGTTATTACTGTATTTGGTAAGCAGAATACGGACATCCGGCTCAAAGCCTTTAAGATCCACATTCCTGAGCAGATCACGAAGCATATCGAAAAACTGCAGTGCAGAAGTGTAATCGAACAGCTCTGCCGGGGTGGGAACAATCAGCACATCAGCAGCGCATACGACATTAATCGTGCCAATACCGAGGTTCGGTGCGCTGTCGATAACAATCACGTCATAGTCATGAGCAACCGTTTCAATGGCAAGACGGAGCATCAGGTGCGGGTCAGTGGGCAGTTTTCCTTCATCAAATTTGCCCATTAGCTCAGTTTCAATGCGATGAAGTGCCAGGCAGGACGGAATGATATCAAGGCCAGGCCAGCAGGTGGGTTTTATCGCATAACTGGCGTCATCCTTTTCACCAAGATAAAAGGGCAGGAGAGTATCTTCCGCATGTATATGAAGATCGGGCACCCATCCGTGATACATCGAAGCTGTGCCCTGAGGATCATTACCCTCGACAAGCAGAACGCGTAACCCTTTCAGGGCCAGGTCCTGAGCCAGGTGAACAGAAACGGAGGTTTTGTAAACCCCCCCTTTATGAGCGGCAACCCCGATCACTGGTGGGAAAGCATCTTCGGCACGGCGCAGTCGTGTACCGAACACATCCCGCATATGATTGATTTGTTCGATGGTATAACCAACGCGTTGTTCAACTCTGCCACGGGTTTCCATATCCGGGTGGGGCAACCGGCCGGCTTTCTCTGCATCCCTGATTGCCTGAGAAGAAACGCCAACCAGATCCGCCGCTTCACCTATTCTCCAGCGGCGTGTGATCTTCCTGGCTTCCGGACTGTCGTCATTAAACTGCGCAATGGCAATAGCCTTCGTCATTTCATGTCCAGCAGTAATGCACTGGTTAAGTGTGTCCATCAGTCCCATTCTGAGCATCCTTTAATCATCGCTTTGCATTATTTTATTAAATCTTGGAATTTTTTGCAAAGCAACAATAAAATCGCAAAGTCATATGAAAATTGCAAAGCTGACGGTGATGAAGGCAATAAACCGGAGAAGAGGGAGTAAATCACATACCGTAGTAAATATTTCTCACTGCCGCTCGCCGCAGTAAGCGATCTCACTACGTGAGATCGCGGCGAGGAAGCGGAAAAGTACAGAGGCAGCACAAAGCACTAACGCTACGATGCCAGCTATTTCTCCGGATCAGTCTCTCTTCATGAAATTGACTGTGATATGTAAAAAATTGACTATGGTATGAAACTGAAAGCCGGAGACTGGTTAACAACAAAAGAAGATCCTACATATCGCAGTCAATATTTAATGTTGAATCAGGGAGCGTTACTCACGTGGTACTCAGAAAATCTTTGTAGGACCCAGAATGTAGTGTGGAAGCATATGGTCGGGGATAAGCGTTATTCATTGCTTCGATCCAGTAATTGATCCCAAAGAGATCATATTGAGATCCTAAAGAGATCCCCGGATCGCTGCAGCAGGCGCCGTGACTGGCCTGAACGTCATACTGGATCGACTATGGAATGTAAAATGTTGACTGCTGTATGCAAAATCTAATACTGTGATATGCAACGGTATTTACTGAGGTATGTATATCCGTTGACTGCGATACGTATAACGACATTCTTTTGTGGATAACCGTTGAGGATCAAGATGACGAGCGAAAATAACAGCTTACCTCTCAATCTTCAGGAAGTGGACAAGACAACCGGTGAAGTTGTTAAGCTGGATGTCAACAGTACCAGTACTGTGCAGCCGGTAGCGCTCATGAGGCTCGGTCTCTTCGTTCCAACCCTGAAATCAACCTCCAGGAGTAAGGCGAACCGGAAAAACGTCACAGATGCCACTGAGGAGCTTGTACAACTGTCCATTGCTAAAAGCGAAGGGTACACCGACGTTAAGATCACCGGCTCGCGTCTTGATATGGACACGGATTTTAAAGTCTGGCTCGGCATCATTCGCTCGATGTCAGAGTATGGGGTAAAAAGTGACACCCTGGAACTGTCGTTCGTTGAATTCGTTAAGATGTGTGGATTTGACTCCCGGCGCTCAAACAAGAAAATGCGCGATCGCATCAGTAATTCTCTGTTTAAACTCGCCTCGGTTACTCTGAAATTCCAGAGCGAGACGAAAGGATGGACCACCCATCTGGTGCAGTCAGCCTATTATGACATCAACGAGGATATCGTGGAGATCAAGGCTGAACCCAAGCTCTTTGAGCTTTACCACATGGACAGGCGGGTACTGCTTCGGCTGAAAGCGATTGACGCCCTGCAGCGGAAGGAATCGGCCCAGGCACTGTATACCTACATCGAGAGCCTTCCCCAGAATCCCGCGCCTATCTCCATGAAACGTATGCGGGACAGGCTGAATCTCACCTCAAATGTCTATACGCAGAACCACACGGTCCGAAAGGCGATGGAGCAGCTGCGGGATATCGGCTATCTGGATTACACCGAGTTTAAACGTGGCCGGGCGACTTACTTCAGTGTGCATTATCGCAATCCCAAACTCATCAGTGGGACGGTGAAGGTACCGCGCAGGGAGGAAGAGGAGCAGGCGCCGGAGCAGAATTATGACGAAGTCATTAAGGCACTGAAGGCTGCAGGCATCGATCCTCAGAAACTTGCTGAAGCGCTCTCGGCGATGAAGCCGGAAAATTGACTGCGATACGCATTACCATGACTGCCGTATGCATAAGCGATTAGTTATTGACTGTGATATGCATCACGCATACCACAGTCAATATTCGCTCTCTTTCCTGCATGTGAATAACGGACAATATTGACTGAAGTATGTTATTTCTGGCCAGAGTATGCTGATATTGACTGCGGTATGTAAGTTTGACGGGGATGTTACCCGGCCAGCTGAGTACTCTCCATATGACTGCATCCCACAGTCAATATTTGAGTACATCCCCGGTCCGCACTGAATGAAACTGCTCAGCAAAGCATTGATCCCCGTATTGCCGCTAAAACCAGTCCTCCGAAGTTCGCTAATCCTGTCGTACCCGCGGTCCGCCTGCAATCGTAAAGAGAAAGCCCATGGCTGTCAGAACCGCCCCGGGACGCAGTCACTGACGATATGTTCGTACTGAATAACGACCAGGCTTGCCGGGTTTGAAAGGCCCCTCAGGTATTTACACTGTAACCTGCTCGCTCAGGACTCCTGCTGATATCCGGATCACAGTAATTTTTATTGTCTGCGGTATGAAGATGTCAGTTGATCACCTGAAGACCGGGCCTGCTTAATGCGGATGATGTCATGGTGCGATATGAAGGTGAGGGGGGACTGGATGCGGTATTAGCCCAGACCCGAACAGAAATGATGTCCGGGTCATACCGGATAAGCGTCACGCTTATGCGTCCGGCACGTTGAGCCTCACCCGGGAGCGGAGCGAGTCCTTTCACGTAGCGGCAAAAGCTCCGGCCGCCTGCCCGACAATCTCAGCCGGCCGGGGGCAGGGAACGAAGGATCTCCGCAGCATCTCGACCGTCACCGGTAAAGGGAACGGCCAGGGTGGCTGCCATGTCCAGCGCAAATACCCGGGTATAGACTTCCATCGAGCGCGGATCCTTATGCCCGGCCAGTGCCTGGATGACCTTCCTGGGCTGCCGGTGATAAAGCATGTGCATAATATAGCTGTGACGGAAAGTATGCGGCGTCACGGGGATCGAAAAATGCACGCCGTCAGCTTCAGCCCGCTTCACCGCCTGTTTCAGCCAGTTGCGCATTGTCTCATCCGTGACCGGCCATAACGGCTCACGCCGGCGGGGGCGGGTGGTGACCATCCAGCTTTCCATCTGACGCACAAAACTGGCATCCGTCAGCGGTACCAGACGCACTTCATCTTTTGGCGGCCGGCCACGACGTGCCCGCACTTTTTCCGACAGCACCCGAACAAAAGGGCGCAGACCATCCAGGTCGAACGATTCCGGGGTGAGCGTCCGGGCTTCACCGATACGGATCCCGGTATTCCACATGGTGGCGAACAGCATATGGTGACGCTGGTCCGGCATATACCAGAGGAGGGCGCTCACTTCCGGCGCCAGGAGGTAAGCCGGCGTGGCCCCTGTTGAGGTGGCCATCCGCCGGAGTGCCACCGCGGTCGCAAAATCAACGCCCGGGGCGATCGGCAGCAGGGAGACGCGTTCTGGTGAATTCTGCAGGGGAATGATGCTGTTCATGAGTTATTTTTCACGTAGCGCACGACGGGTTTGGATGCCGTTATTCTGACCTGAAACGGCAGATCCTGCCATGACAATAAATCGCAGCACGCGGATCCTTTTGTTTGCTTAACCCGCATTATTGCTGGTAAAACCAAATACGTAAAGGATCCTTTTTCTGCTCAGATCCTCCATGAAGCCAGTCATGACGCGGGCTGAGGGCCGTTTTACGGTTTTTGGGAGAATTGGGGTAATGCCAATACAAAGTGAGAAACTAAAGTGGTGGGTAAGAGAGCCAGGAAAAAACTCGCCCGGTACAACGCAGGAACCTGCGGGATCTTAAGATGAACAATCTTATACAGCGTTAAGTGTTAACAAAGTAGTCACCCATGATGTTCATTATGCTATCAGATGTTTCTGTTACGGGTTCAGAGTTACCTCTGCTTTCCACTGCCAGTTTCGGAGTTACGGGGAGTGGTGCTACAATCGGCATCGTTCAGTCCGGTTGGTGATTATGGTTTGTTTGTAGATTGTTAGAGCACACAATCCGGGCTGTATTATCTTAAAGTGATCTAATAGTTCGCATAGCTATTAGCCTCTTCTGACTTTAGCCCCGAACTACCGTTATTCTGTCGGATTATCGGTGAAATCTCCAGGGGTTACGTAGAATAAAGCCAAACACCTAGCAGATACAGGGTAGCAAAAATGTTGGTTTCTGACATTACCCCCTCAATAATTACTATGTAAAAGCCACATTAAAACTATTTTACCGGCACCCTCATCTCGAATAGTCTCACTGAACAGCCTAATTCAGAAACGCATAAATAGCTATAGAGACTAAGATGAGAACCACATACCAGCAAACGTTGTTAATAAACTTCGTAAGTCGCGAAGATATCGACGAATGGCGAAATCTTTTTTTACCTAATTTCCCTGACTTGCGTATCGCGAGCTGGGATGACCCTTCAGTTGAGCCTGAAAGTGTTCACTATGTTTTAGTGTGGGAGCCTGAGAGAGGCAAGCTTGCTCAATTCCCAAATTTACGCGTGATATTAAGCGAGGCAGCAGGAGTGGATCATATTTTGAATGATTCGACAGTTCCCGCCAATATTCCAATCACTCGCATGGTTACGCCAGAAACTGAGAGCAGAATGGCTGATTATGTGACTATGGCATGTTACCTGCTTGTACGCCAGATTCCGCTGGTGATGCAGGCGCAGAAAAGGCAGAGCTGGAACAATAAGCTAACAGGCAGACTAGTGAACGAAACGTCAGTAGGTATAATGGGTATGGGACGTCTAGGCACTGCTGTAGCTAAACGCCTGTTGGCCAATGGCTTCACTGTGCGAGGCTGGTCGCGTACCGAGAAAAATTCCCACGGTGTACAATGTTACGCTGAAAACGATCAGTTAGCAGCTTTTCTTCGCGAAAGTCACATTTTAGTTAATTTACTTCCCGACACTATAGCAACACGTGGCATCATCAATGCAGAACTTCTAGAGCAATTACCTCCGAATGCAGGACTGATTAATGTTGGACGCGGCCACCAATTGGATCATGATGCGTTATTGGTCGGGCTAAACAACGGACATTTAAGCGGCGCTGTGTTGGATGTTTTTCCAGTGGAACCCCTACCGCCTGAAGATCCTTTGTGGAGACATCCCCGGATAATCATTACCAGTCACGTTGCATCGTTGATTTCTAACACCGCTAAAGCAAAACAGGCTATTGAGATTATTCAGGCTGATCGTTCTGGATTGCCATTACCTTTGGTATTTAATCGTGAGTACGGTTACTAAATGTACAGAATAAATGCTCTGTGGGAATTAGTCAGAAAAGTTTACGGGAGGAGGGAAGAGGTTGAAACACAAGAAGTATGGCGTATTTATGACGATTACAATGTTAAACTCTTGATCGTGAACGGATAAATTCCATAGAGTCTGGCGAGGAAGAAATGAATGCAAAACAGGAGCAGTTAACAGCAGCGAGGCTTGCTGAAAACTACAAATTCGGTAAAAGGTAATTTTAGGAAACATAGAGTTATGTTCTAGCCTTTTATAGTACTATCACATACAACAAGACTCATCAATTGGTATTTATACAACCAAGGAAGCTTGTAAAATATTTGTTACCCTTCGGGAATCATCCCTAATAACAACTTATAATCTTCATCTAAGATATGCAAAAGTCTTATGTTGTTATAGTTTTTTTTAATTCAGAAGCAATATAATTAATATTTGTGCAAAAGGAATGAGTAAGTGCATAATATTGAAAGTCACCGAGAAAGTTTTACCCCTTGTCTTGAGTAAGAGTTTACACCTGTCGTTATGAATGACTTGGCTTTTGTTTGGCTGAATCCCCATATTGGCGCAGAAATCAAAATGTAACTTACACCGGCCATGCCTTAGATCTTGCCTTTAGGAAGATAATCATTATGTAATGTAACGTCATTCTGAAATTTCACCTGCTGCTGATAGTGGCTTCAAGGATGACATAGTTTCTTGCCGTACGACAATAGTTTCTTATAAACGATAAAGTGTATAAACCAAGTCACTTACTTAGGAAACCTCGTGAACATGAATGAACGTCAAATTCAAATCGCTCTTGTTCCCTCTTCCTGCATGTTTTCCTCTCCATGGTATGGGCTGTTGAGATCAACCACATCCACAACGATACGAATCTGATCTATTTGTGATAAAGCCTGAGGAACATACGCTATTATGGTTATTAACTGTGAGAACTTACGTCGGGCAGCGCAACGTGCGCTACCGGGCTTTGCATTCGATTATGTAGATGGTGGCGCTGACAACGAGCAGACTCTGAGACATAACAGAGAAGTCTTTGAACGTTGGATGTTTAAACCAACGGTATTAAAGGATGCAAGTGTACGCAGTCTGCATACACCACTTGGAAATGACCTATTAGCTGCACCGCTGCTGATAGCTCCAACTGGTTACAATGGCATGCTGCGTCATGAGGCCGATCAGATGCTAGCGCGAGCCGCCGCGCATAGCGGCATAGGTTATATTCAAAGCACCGTTTCGACGGCATCACTGGAAGAGACTGCAACTGTTAGCAGCGGGCCGCGCTGGTTTCAACTGTATGTTCTGAAGGACCGCGCTGTCACAGCCAACTTGATTGAGCGAGCGCGCCATTCAGGCTGCTCGGCGTTGGTAGTGTCGGTAGATGCAGTGCATTTCGGCAACCGTGAACGCGATAAATCGCACTACCGACGGCCGATGAAGCTTTCGTTCCGTGCGCTGGCAGATGTAGCACGGCACCCTGGATGGGTGTGGCGTACACTACGTCCTGCAGGGATGCCGGGCTTTGGTAACCTCAAACCTTACCTTCCCTCAGAGTTTCAGCGCGGTATGGGCGCGGCCACCTACTTCGCCCAACAGATGGATCCTACATTAACCTGGCAAACACTGGAATGGATACGCGAATTGTGGCCGGGGCCGTTGTATATCAAAGGTATAATGACGACTGAAGATGCATTAGCCGCACAACAACTAAAGGCCGAAGGTATTGTAGTATCTAACCACGGCGGTCGTCAGTTAGATGGAACATTTAGCCCAATGCTGGTTTTGCCAGACATCCGAAAGGCGGTGGGCCCTAACTTTAACGTGTTACTCGATAGCGGCTTCAGACGCGGTACTGATGTGGTAAAAGCTCTGGCGTTAGGCGCAAATGCAGTATTACTGGGACGTCCACTATTATACGCAGTGGCTGTAGGAGGCGAAGCGCTGGTGTCAGCCACCCTAGAGTCGTTGATCGCTGAAATCGATCGTACAATGGCACAGTTGGGCTGTACCGATATCACTGAACTTCATTCTGGACTGCTCCATCATGCAAGGAATTAACCGACGTACAGTTCCGCCTACATCTACACAGGCGGTTATAAGACCCTATTTTTTTTAGGTGTGAAGTTGCAGAAAGTTAGAAGACGGAAAGTACGTTATGATCCTTTACACTTGCTATATGAGTAAGCGTAGAGTGAGAACCATTTTGGCGGGCTAGGCCTATCAGGTTCGTAATACGGTGCGACATGGTATAATTTCGCTGGCAATTGTGTTAAAACTCGTCGAACCCGGTTACGCATTTGTCTGCAATACACAGTTTAAGCCTGCAAGATGGGTCTGCGAGTGGATGACTTTTCTGCCGGTTTGAAGACCAACAACGTAGCCGTTGCTAGTGTTGAGCCTGCGTTGTGGTTAACACGAACCTACGTCCACAACCGCCCGCTCTTCATCTTCGTATTACCGGGCAACAGCACCGGTACGGGCATGTCACCGGTGTGGAGCTTGCCTTCAGTCAGCACAAAGCACCGAAGCCCCCCTCCTGCGGGGTGACAGGAGCTGGCAGCATCCCTCCACTCAGCCCGACAGCAGTGAGCTACTCAGCGGCCGTATACTTCAAACTGACGAAACTGCTCTGTGTACTCTGGGTTAGAGCACGGGCAAGCCTCGTCGTGAGAATAGAATTTGTCTATGGGCAGGGCTCAGTCCAATCAATCAACTTACGAACTCAGATCCCCAGATGGGGATTATCATTGGCCGGTAAATCTTAAGACTGTTTCAAAAAAAAACGTATTCCGATCACGGCATAAGGTATATCAGCAAGCAGATGTCGAGAGATTGGCCCACCCAAATTTCATAAGGTCTTTTTCCATTTTAGGGAATAATTTCTCATTTTTTTATCTTTGAAGCTTTTTTAGTTACAAAAGAACAACCAATAAGAAACACTTATCACATTTTTTTTAACTCTTAGATATAGAAAATAACTAATTTCGCCAATAGAAGATTCTAAGTAATGATACATCTCTTGGTTTTCCTCGGACAACCTCCAGCCTGTAGCCACAATGACAACGGAAGGAAATAGCCATGTATTCTCTCCATACAGTGAAAAAATCAATTAGTGCGTTTTTCTGTGCAGGAATGATGTCAGTTACAACTCTCTCTGTTCATGCGGAAGAAGCCACGCATGTGAAAATGGGGATTGAACCTTGGCTGGGTTATGGTCAGTGGCATATTGCCTCGGCTAAAAATCTTTTTGAAAAGGAAGGTCTAAAACAAGTCGAGATCATTAATTTCGCTGAGGATAAAGATATTAATGCCGCACTGGCGAGTGGGCAGATAGACGCAGCTAATATCGCTACCCATACCGCGATGGGAATGATTTCCGCAGGTCTCCCAGTGAAGATTGTGCTATTACTCGACCAGAGCAATAGCGCAGATGCAATTCTGGCCACTAAAGATATTTTAAGCATTAAGGATCTCAAAGGTAAGCAGGTCGCCTACGAAGAAGGCACAACCAGTGATATTTTACTCAGAAGTGCCATAGCATCTGAAGGATTATCCTTTAATGATATAAAACCTGTTCCTATGCCTGCCGCTTCAGCAGGGAATGCTATAATAGCAGGACGGGTTCCTGTTGCTGTGACGTATGAGCCCTATCTGAGCATGGCCCAAAAAAGCGATACAAATCTTAAGATTCTATACAGTGGTTCCTCTGATCCAGGATTGATCAGCGATGTTCTGGTAATACGTGACGATTTCATCAAGACTCACCCTGATGCCATTAAGGCACTTATTCAGACCTGGGGTAAAGCGCTAGACTATTACAATGCCAATACGACAGAAGGTCGCGCTATTATCTCTAAAGCAGTGGGCACGACTCCAGAAGACTTAAATACGGCATTCGATGGCGTGAAATATTTTACCCTAAGCGATAACAAAGCACTTCTGGCTCACGACTTCACAACGAAAACGTTCCCCCATATTCTTAAAGCAGCAACTGCTGCGGGCATTATCACGCAGCCCATTACAACTGAACAAACCATCGATACTCGTTTCGCAAATGCGCAATAACCACATTAAAGATCTGTCCGCTGATTTTATAAGTGGTGAAGACTTGCACACGGAGGAATTATGAGTTCTCTCGAAACTCAGAAAGTAAATGTCCATGCCAAAAAAAGGCGGTATTCAAACTTATTAACCATAGGGAAAGAGCCTACACGTTCTCAGTTCCTCACAATCTCTGTAGCAGTTTTCGTGCTGCTCCTTCTTATATGGTGGCTTGCGACATCCAGCGGCACCATTAAACCCATTTTCCTGCCAGGAATCGAGAATGTCCTGCTTCGGATGATAACTCTTGCGCAAAACGGAACGTTACAGAGTGATATTGCCAGCAGCCTTTATCGCATGATCATTGCTTTCACTATTTCGTCATTAATGGCAATTATCATTGGTGTTTTAGCTGGGTGCTATGGGTTATTCAAGGCGATTGTTGAACCGCTTGTTGACTTTATCCGCTATATGCCAGTTGTTGCTTTCGTCCCCCTTACCATCTTGTGGACAGGCACTGATGATATACAGAAATTTCTAGTCATCTGGATCGGTACTTTTTTTCAACAGGTACTGATGATGATTGATGCGATTAAACGTGTTCCATCTGATTTTGTCGGTTTGGGCAGGACACTCGGCTTGTCAGACCGAAAAACTCTCCTCCAGATTGTCATTCCTTCCGCGTTACCCTCGATATGGGATGCATTACGCATAAGTCTTGGATGGGCATGGACATGGCTTGTTCTTGCTGAACTTGTAGCATCAACTTCTGGGCTTGGCTATCGGATCGTCGTTTCTCAACGCTATTTTCAGACAGATACGATCATCGGCTACATACTCCTGCTTGGTTTCCTGGGGCTCATTACTGATCAAATTATGCGTGCAGCTGAGCATGTACTTTTCCGTTACAACCGGAGACGTTCCTGATGGCAATTTTGACGCTTAATAAACTGGAAAAAAGTTTCTCATTGGGCAAGACCCGGCGTCAGGTTCTGCATGGCATTGACCTCACGCTCAACGATAACGAGTTCGTTTCTATTGTCGGCTCATCTGGATGTGGAAAAAGTACCATGCTGTCAATAGCTGCAGGTCTGGAGGATTTCGATAAGGGTGATGTTCTTGTTGATGGTGAATCAATAACAGGCCCAGGACTGGACCGTGGAGTGGTATTTCAGTCATACACGCTGCTTCCCTGGCTGACAGCTAGAGGCAATATTGAGTTTGCTTTAAAAGCAGCAGGAACACCAGCCAGAAGATGCCGTGAAATCGCTCAAGAACATCTTGAACTCGTGAAACTGGGCAATGCTGCAGACCACTGGCCCAGCGAACTTTCCGGAGGAATGAAGCAACGTGTTGCCATTGCTCGAGCACTTTCCTACCGACCTAAGATTCTTCTGATGGATGAACCGTTTGGTGCTCTTGACGCCATGACTCGCCATCAAATGCAGCAACTACTTATCGAAATCTGGGAGAAACACCGCCTCACAGTAATGTTTGTTACTCATGATATCGAAGAGGCGGTCAGGCTTTCCGATCGGATAGTGGTAATGGGTCAAGGATATATAGACACCACTTTCCATGTTGAGTTATCTCGCCCTCGACAGGAGGGTATAAATCGTGAACCAGAATTCATTGAACTTCAGCATGAAGTACTGAACCGTATTCATCAACACTCCTAATTAACTGTTAAGGATTAAACATGTCTCCGACATTTCATGACCTTTCGAATTCCGAAGTACTGCCAACCCATTTATTCAAACGCACAGAATCTGATTTGTCATTTTTCATCGAAAAGGTCAAGCCGATAATTGAGGCCGTTAGGTCAGAAGGCGACCAGGCTCTAATCCGTTTCGCTCGTGAGTTTGATGGTGTGCGACCAGAGACCTTTTCTATAAAGGCAGAAGAGCAAGAGTTTGAAGACGCATTTGCCCGCGTTGACCCGGAGGTAATCGAATCAATTCGTTTCTCCGTCGAAAATGTTCGTGCATTTCATGAGGCACAGAAACCAGAGGAAATGTGGTGGAAGGAGATGAGACCGGGGGCTTTTGCCGGTGATCGCCATGTTCCGATAGATGCTGTTGCCTGCTATGTTCCTCGTGGTAAAGGCTCATTCCCGAGCGTACTGATCATGACTGCAGTCCCAGCCATCGTGGCGGGAGTCCCGCTTCCGGTCGTAATCACCCCTCCCGGCCCCGATGGGAGGGTCGATGATGCAACGTTGATTGCTGCGCGTCTTGTTGGTATCAAGAATGTGTATAAATGTGGTGGCGCACAAGGTGTGGCTGCAGTCGCGTTTGGAACTCAGTCAGTACCAAAATGCCTCAAAATCGTAGGACCTGGCAGCCCATGGGTAGTGGCTGCGAAACGTCAGTTATCAAGCCTAATTGATCCAGGTATACCAGCAGGGCCGAGTGAGAGCCTGATTCTGGCTGATGACTCTATCGATGGTGCGCTGGCAGCGCTTGATCTTCTTATAGAATCCGAACATGGCCCAGATTCATCAGCTTATTTGGTAACTTCTAGCCCTCGTGTAGCTGAAGAAGCTATTGCCGCATTACCCATGTACTGGAAAAAAATTGGAGAAAAACGTGCAGAGTTCTCCCAGAAAGTTTTGTGCGGCTCTCACGGAGGTGTGGTGCTGACAAAGGATTTCTCTACAGCTATTGAGTTCGTAAATCAGTACGCACCTGAACACCTGGAGGTACTTGCACAGGAACCTATGGATGTAATGACGAAAATTCGTAATGCCGGTGAAATATTACTTGGCGAACATACTCCAATCACTCTGGGTAATTTTGTACTTGGCCCTAATGCTGTTCTGCCAACAAACAGCGCAGCTAAAACGTCTGGTCCTCTCTCCGTTTTTGATTACCTCAAGAGAATCTCCATCGCCTATGTAACAAAAAGTGGCTACAAAGATCTGGCACTGCAAGCTAAACGCCTTGCAGAGTATGAAGGATTCCCTGGGCATGCTTTAGCCGTTTCGGACATTCGCCAGGATTTGCTAAAGGGAAGTAAGAATGACTGAACTTTTACGCCCACCCTATGCAGCGGAAGCGCGCAGGTTGACGCAGGAAGGCAAGTGGGAGTTGGCCAGTGAAAAGCTCAGCCAACTGATCACCGAAGTTACTGGTGAACAAACATTAAGCCTGCAGATTAATCGTGACCAATATAGTCTGAATTCTTTGAATGGGCGTGTTTCATTGGTAAATGGCCGTTCCTTTTTCTTTAAGTATCATCATGAAGAGGGAGAAGAGCAGACTATTCAAGAATATTACCGGGCGGCACTTTTGCGAGATCACGGTTTTGATGTAGATATCCCCGTCTACGCCTGCGGAGAACCTGGACGCCAAATTCTACTGTATAAGCTTCGCGATGATAAGCGGCTAGCAGATGTTTGCCGAGAGATTGAGACCAAATCGGACTGGGAGAAAATAGGACCGGTTATCGAAGCTCAACGTTATGCTGATCACAACATTTTATCCCATACGTTACCGACCTTGCGCATGGCGTCAACTGAGAAAGTAGCATCTGAACCCATTCATCAGTTGTTCTGGAATCGGCTAGTTTCGCCTGGCCATGACATCGGCCTTGGTGGTCGTGTAGCCAGCTTTTATGTCAATCAGGAATTTATTCTTGGTGACATGCAGTTGGACTGGCAGACACTGAGTAGTCTCCACTGGCGTATAAATGGCGTGTCATATGAAAAAAGTCTGCGAGAGCTCTTTTTAGAGGCTGGTCGTGAGTTAGACCCTCAGAGGTTAGCAGATCATGGAGTCGTTGTTGCTCACGGCGATGCCCATAACGCTAATGTATGGTATGAAAACCATCACAGCAAACCCAGGCTGGTTAGTTTTGATCCTGCCTTTGCCGGAAGTTCCATTCCAGCGTTGCTGGCTGAAATTAAGGCAACTTTCCATAATATATTTGCTCATCCTTGCTGGCTGTATGAAGCGGATGAAGCGGCAGAACGTTATAACGTGAGTGTAGCGCGAGATGGCAATACCCTTACTGTCAACCATGACTGGCAACTGACTCCTTTACGTAAAGCATTCCTTGAAAGCAAAGGGGAATTGTACTGGAAACCGCTGCTGACAGAAATGAAACGAAAGGGATGTCTACCTGATAACTGGCATCAAATTATGCGTCTTGCTCTTTTCTGTTGCCCAACATTAGTTATGAACTTACGGGGTGGTTCTGACAGCGTTCATAATGCAACAAGTTCAGCCATAGGTTTTTCCATTGCAGTCATGCTGGGTTGCGATGGGGATGATTATTTTAGCCGATGGATGTCCGCTCTTATGACGGAGAACTAATATGAAAGCAGTACGCTTATATGGTATCAGGGAAGTTAAAATAGAGCATTCTGCTCCACCGACGTTAAAATCGGGATGGGCTAGAGTTCAAGTACATGCTGCGGGAATATGCGGATCTGATTTACACAATTTCATAACCGGTAAATGGTTTAGCCGGTTGCCTGTTACGCCCGGTCACGAGTTGTTCGGAGTGATTGCTGAAATTAACGAAAGCGAAAGTCTATTCAGAGTCGGTATGCGCGTCGTCGCTGATTCTCGGGTATGGTGTGGAAGTTGCTTTTTTTGCCTTGCCGGGGAAAATAACCTCTGTGAAGAACTAGGCTTTGTCGGTGAAGTATTCGATGGCGGATTCGCTGAAGAAGTGATACTTCCCCTACAAAACTTACTGATTGTCCCTGATAGTGTTCCTGATGATATCGCCGTGCTGAGTGAGCCTCTGGGTGTTGCACTCCGGGTGATTAATCAACTGAACCCATCTGCAGGTGACACGGTTTGTGTAGCTGGTGGGGGGACGATAGGCGGCTTAACCGCATTACTGCTTAGCCGGCTAAAAAAATGCCGGGTTCAGCTACTGGAACCTAATAAACAGCGTTATCAATTACTCTCATCAGTTATTGGCCTTTCACCGCCCGGCACATTTTCATTCGCCGTTGAAGCTTCCGGACACCCGGCCGCGCTCATTGATCTCCTGAGTAGTATCAGGTCTGGTGGACGCATTGCCCTCGTGGGTATTTTTCAACATTCGAAGGGGCTGGATCTTAATAAGGTAGTTGAAAAAGAGATTACTCTTATTGGCTGTAGTGTGTTCCAAGATGAACAGAATGAGGCATTGCAGGTAATGGCTTCACTGGCGGAGGATTTAAGAAAGCTGATTGCGCCTCCCATTACTCTTGATGAGCTACCGGATGCCTATATGTCTCTCATCTCAGGAGACTCTCACTATCTCAAAACGGTGACCAATCAATGAATGTGTTATCTACATTTTCGCTAAAAGGTAAAAGAGCCCTGGTAACCGGTGCGACCAGAGGAATTGGTTATGTCCTCGCCAGAGCTCTGGCACAGGCAGGAGCCAGCGTCATTATAACTGGCAGGCATCAAGCCACCCTCACTAAAGCGGTTGACGCACTTACCATGGAAGGTGCTGAAATCACAGGATTACTTCTGGATGTGACACAAACATCTCGCATTACTGAGGTCATTTCTGGCATCGGTAGAATCAATATTCTGATCAATAATGCAGGCATTGAGCAGGTTTGTCCGTCACTTGAAGTAAATGAAGCGCTTTGGGACAACATTGTCGGGACCAACCTGAAAGGGGCTTTTTTCTGTGCTCAAGCAGTAGCGAAAACCATGGCTAGTACTGGAAAAGGTGGAGTTATTATTAACCTCTGCTCATTAACCAGTTGCGTTGGCGTATCTGGCGCAGCGGCCTACGGTAGCTCTAAATCGGGATTGGTCGGGCTAACGAAAGCGCTCAGTACGGAATGGGCGGCTCATAACATTCGGGTGAACGGTATCGGGCCGGGATATTTTGAAACAGAGATGACGCAAGTATTTTATCAAGATGCACAGTGGCGTAGTACTATGCAGCAAAAGATCCCCCTTGGGAGATTTGGTGAGTTAGATGACCTCGCGGGAAGCGTGGTATTTCTTAGCTCAGAGGCCGCTAAATATATTACCGGACAAACTTTATATATAGATGGCGGCTATTTGTCCTCTATTTAACGCTTTTATTGTTCCGGCGTTGTTAAAGTGGAATGGATCACCATAAATAATGCGCAAAGCGCGAGCAGTACGGCCCCGCCGGTAAGTAGCCACCCGGCGTGATGAAACGCGGTTAAGCTCCCCCGGGTATGGGCAGATCTGACATTGCAGGCGGTCACCAGCGCCGCGCCCGCCATCGCGCCAATGCGCTGGAGGATATTCAGAACGGGTGCGGCATCAGCGACGTGATGGCTGCCAGCCATAGCCAGGCCCGCAGCCATCGCGGGCACTGTTGCCAGGGCTAAACCGAACCCTCTAACCGCTATTGCGCCCCACACAAGCGTATAGCGACTTCCCGCATCAATCATTGCCAGTGGCAATGTGGCAAATGCCGCGAGCAAACCGCCAATAATAAGCACCGTTCGTGGCCCCCAGCTTATCAGAGAAGTAGCCGGCTACCGGAAATCCTATCAAAGCAGAACCATGAAAGTCACTGAAACCCGTCTGGCCACCCTGATCGATAATCTGAACACCCTGATTTGTGAAGACGATCTGCTCACCCACCCGGAGCGTGAAACCCTGGTGCAGGCCGTTGCCGCCATCGGTGCCATGAAAGCACGCGTCAGCATGAAAAAAAGCGAAGCGCCGGCAGCCGCTAAACCTGAAAAGACAGAGAGAAAGGAGATTATCCCCGATCCACGCTTTCCTAATGCCCGTCAAGCCTTGGTGGCAGAAGAGGAAACATTATTACTGAAAAGGTTCCCGTATCTTAACATGAATTGCTTTAAAGTAAGATCATTCCAGCAGAGAAATCACTGGAGCCTTAATTATATCCAATACCCGGATCCGGGCATGTACCCTTCGAACATAAAACGGCGGCCACCTATTATTATTGTTTTAGACATCGAAGTGTACATTTTCTGCTCCGTGTGGATGAAAGATCGATAAGAGTAGTAAGATTTTCGTTTCATGACTGGCTCCCGCTCGATTAAAGCAAAGAACGGAAATTCAGGATAGTTGCCATCGTTGGCTCAATACAAAACTATCCTGTATCGCTAATATAGTTCATTGGCCTGACTGAAGTGTACTAAACTGACGGTTGGTTCTCAGTCTTGTCAAACTCAAGTTGTTTCGCGGTTAATAGTACCAGTTCCCTGTTATTAAGCCACTCGACTAAATGCAAACTCATATCGATACCAGCTGAAATTCCTACCGAAGTCACGATTTCGTCCTCATCAACCCACCGCCCCCCTTCTTTTACGAAAAGCCAGGGAACATTGCACGCAAATCTGTGACATCTTCCCAGTGCGTTGTGGCCGATTTGCCCTCCATGATCCCGGCGGCTGTCAGTAAAAAAGCACCTGTACATACCGATGCGGTTATCGTCGTGGTTAATGCTTGCTTAGCAATCCACTCAGCACGTTTTGCTTCTCAAGTTCAGCGCTTACGGCCCCACCCGGAACAATCAGGCAATCTATTTCAGGGTGATTTTCCAAAGAAAAATCAGGATCTATTTTCAGTCCAGCCTTTGCACGTACCGGGCTTAACGTCTCACCTACTGTAAAAACATTAAATAGTGGAACATCATCCCGGTTAACTCTGGTGGCACAGGTGAAAACTTCGATGGTGGTGGGGCTATTGCATAAGGCCACACATCACTAAAAGCAGACCTCGCCAGACTGGCTGGCGAGGTGATTTATAATGAGGAAGACTCACCAGCCTGCATAAGGCTGTATTTCTTCACGTGTGACCTTCGGGGCATTCCGTATTGCGAGCGATAGTTTTTCTACCGCGCAGGTTATCTCATCCCGGGTAATAATTAACGGTGGCGTTATTTCCAGCACATTCCCCCCGACGTAGTACACCACCAGGCCCTCTTTCCATGCCTGATATACGACTTTTTGCGCGAGCGCCCGGTCCGGATTTTTACTGCCGTCAGGAACGACTAACTCGATGCCAATAGCCAGACCATGCCCGCGAACATCGCCGATCTCGGGTAAGTCCTTCTCCAGCTCACGCAGAAGTTGAATGAAGTAAAGCCCAGCCTGAGCTGCACGTTCAGGCAGCTCTTCGTGCTGCAGCACACGCAACACAGAACGGCCTACGGCTGTACATATAGGATTTCCTGCAGTGGTAAGCAATGCATGCGCTGCGGGACCACCAAGGATCTCTTTGGGTCCCACAGTTGCAGAAAGCGGCAAACCTCCACCTAACACTTTGCCAAAAGTGACGATTTCCGGAACGATGTTCTCATGCTGGAAGGCGTGCATCAGCCCGGGGCGCCCCAGACCCATTTTGACTTCATCGCATATCAGCGGCACACCCGCCTTTACGCATAATCGATGTAACCTACCTAAAAAACCTTTTGGTGGTACGACCATCCCTCCATCCGACAGGATGGGTTCAACAATCACACAAGCCACATCACCTTGATCGAGTTGTTCTTTAACTTCGTGCAGGCTTGCGCTGACTGCCGCGGCGCCTTCATCATTGGTTCTGAATGGATTTGGATAAGTGGCCAGGTAGAGGTCTGGATCAGCTGCGTTACCTGCCGATATATGCACTCCAGATACTTTCATCGCCAGCCCGATACCTCCGTGATACCCATGCGCAAAAGCCACGACCTTACGTTTTCCGCTGGCGAGCCGGCAGGCGCGAAGCGCCACATCGTTGGCATCGCTACCGGCATGTCCGAGATAGACGCAGCGATCCCCGTTGCCCGGGGTAATGGCCAACAGCTCCTCTGCAAGTCCGACCGAATCCGGGTGTACCGCTGAAAGGCCACCGGCCCCGGCTGGATTCTGTGCAGCCCTGGTGATAGCCGCGGTGATTTCCGGGTGACCATGACCCAGTCCTGCCGCGGTCCATGTGGCTGACAGGTCGAGCAATTCCCGGCCACCTGCTTCAGTTAACCAGCATCCCTTGCCAGCGGTAACGGCTAACGGGAAGAAGCGTAACTTCTCAATTCCAGCTACGGACCGGGTGTCTCGCTGATACAAACTGGCTGCTTCGTCAGGAAAGATCTGCTTGCTCATATCCATTCCTTTTGTACTGTCCTGGTTGCCACTTTATCACCTGGGGTTGCAAACTCTGACGCCAGGGACAATCCGATATTTCGTACCAGCTTGGGTGCCGAAATGATGGTGATCAGCCCGGCGATGCACCAGTAAAACGCCACCAGTGCCGGACTAAAGAGCTCTTCCTGGCCTGCCACATTGAAATATAACGACATCACCATAATGACGATGCCCAGTGCTGGCATGATCAGCTCCCATTTAGGGATGTTCTGACCCATACGGGCGATAAAATTAATCACACCAATCTCAATCATCAGATAGGCAATCATCAGGCAAACGGAGCCGATGATCGCAAAATAAAAGTATGCATCTATCGCGCTATTACCCGTTCCCATTGCCGGTTTACCACTCAGCCAGGCCACAACATCAACCAGCAGACTGAGAATAAGTATCAGGGTTAAGGCGTTACGAGGTTGATGATTTTTATCTGACATTTTCGCAAAACACGCTGGACCAAACCCATCGCGAGCGAGCGCAAATAACAGACGGCTGGAGGTGGCGGCGGCAGATAAATTTGCCGCGAAGGCAGACATCATGGCGGTAAACAACATCGCTAAGGTAAATGCAGTGCCAACGTATGTTTGTGATAATGTACCCAGGGAGTTCGCTGAATTTTTGAAGGCATTCAGGCCCGACTCACTAAGGCCAAAACCAAGGGTTTGTACATACATCATCCCCACAAACAGCACACCGGTCAGCAGAATGGAACCCAGCAGTGCCAGCGGAATATTGCGCTTGGGGTTTTCTGTCTCTTCCCCGAGGGTGGCACAGGCCTCAAAGCCAGCCCAGGAGAGGAAAGCGGCGACGACGCCAGCCATTACCGCCTGAAAACTGACGCCATTCAAACTGAACAATGAAGCATGTTCTGCCCCTGTCGCCGGTTGATTTACGACAATCACTGCAGCCAGTACCAGCATCAATACGATGCCGAGCCCCTCAATCACCATCAGTACGCGAGCGACCGTCTTTCCATCACGAGAATTCAGGATCCAGCTAAATATCACCCCAACTGTCGCAGTGATAATCCATGGGATCTGAAAACCGGAGGAGGGGAATAATGCGGCCAGAAAAGCATTGGTAAATGCACCCAGTGCCGCAAGTGTGCCAATCGAAAAGAAAAGATACGTCCCCATAATGGCAAAACCGGAAAAGAACCCGGCGCGAGGACCGACAGTTTTTCCGACCAAACCGTAGGCACTACCAGCGTGATTATAAAATCGGGTCAAACGGATAAAACCATAGGCAATTAATGCTACCCCGATCAGACCTAACACAAACACAATCGGCAATGCTTTGCCAACTGAGTCGATTAACCCCTGCGCATTACCTGACATAGCCAGTGTTGGCCCAACCATTCCCAAAGAGAGCGCCAGAGCCTCCCAGAGTTTTAAACTTCGCTTTTTATTTGATGCATGACTCATCTTCATCACCCTCATAAGCGCAATTAATTTGCGAGATGTGTTATGGGTTGCCCCGATGTTGTTCAGACTTAAACCGACCATGCGAAGCGGAATATCTCCGTGATGGTTTCTAACGGTAGATGTCCCCAGGTATCCTGTTCATGCTGACGTACGGCGATCAGCGCGCCCAGTAGCTCCGGAGGTAACATTGACTGCGCCAGTGAGCTTTGCGCGAGACGGGTTAAGGCCTCGCTGTGGTTTGTGATAAGTCGCTGGATATTCTGCTCATTGCGTTCAGCTTCTGAGAGATCGGCTGGAGCAGATTGTGTAGGCTGCGGTAGGGGAAGTTCGTCTTTCAGACCAGCCAGCGCCATCCCAAGCACTGAGCCACAGGCAATGTAGGGGTTGGCAGCAGGATCTATACACTTAACTTCAAGATGTGCGCCATAAGGGTTGCCCCGATTTGCCGCACAGTAACGTACTGCGGCTTCCCTGTTTTCCAGTCCCCAGCAGGCATACGCGCCTGACCAGTGGCCGGGTTGCAGGCGTTCGGCAGACAATACTGACGGGGCAAGTAATGCCACCATTTCCGGCAGATATCGTACGATCCCCGCTATCAGGCTCCCACCCTCAGCAGTAATACCGTAGATACCGGTACCGCCGGCCAGCAGAGGTTGCCCCTCACGTGTAAAGGAGTAATGCAGATGAGCACCGTTACCTGCCTCATTCGCAAATGGCCTTGGGGAGAAACTGACACGTAAATGGTGTTTGCGTGCAATACGGCCCAGTAAAATACGTGTCAGCACCAGGCGATCCACCATTGTCACGGGATCGGCCGGTGCCAGTGAAAGCTCAAACTGGCAGGAGCCATATTCAGCATGAAATTGTTCCAGGCCGACACTCGCTTCTTCAAGCGTTCTGACGAGATCATTGATCATCGACTCATGTGCCAGTAGCCCCCCTATACCGTAAGCGTGCCATCCGCTATGCCCCGGTACGTCCTGTTCTGGTAACAAATAGAATTCAAGCTCACCGGCTGCCAGAGTTTCGATGCCCTGTTTTTGCAGTGCTGTGACCTGCTGGCGTAGAAAATGACGGCTGCACCAGGCGGCGTGCTGCCCTTCCTGTTCAAAAACATCCACCGGAGCCCAGCAAAAACCATCCTGCAATGTCACCAGTGAGCTGATATCGGCACGAAGGCGATGATCGCCAACAGCCGTGAATGCTGGGATCCAGGCAATCGCGTTATCGGCGCAGAACAGAGCCCAGGAAGGTGATGCTCCCACCCCTGACTGACAAAGGGTTTTGAGCCGATTTACCGGGACAGATTTGCCTCGGATTACGCCCGCAGAATCGACCAGCGAGGTAAAAAGGGTCGTGACTCCCAGAGCTCTGAGGTTCTCACTTATGTCTTGTAAATCAATGAATTCATCATCGACACGTACAGATTGCTTGCCCATTAAATCGAAAACTCCCGTTATAGTTGGAATAAAAAACACCGCTTGATTATTTTTTATGTATGTTACATATATGAAAAAAAATCAATATGTGTAATATATATTATATTCGTATGATTCAGACGTAACGCTTGTGGTAATGTTATTTGCCTGAAGTGGAATGAAGGAGAGCCAGGTGCTGGCACAACAGATAAAAGACAACATGGCGGAGCTAAGTCCTGCAGAGCGTAAAATTGCCAGGGCCATGCTGGCTGACTATCCCGGTGCTGGTTTAGGTTCAGTACAAATGCTGGCCGATCGGGCTGGCGTCAGTCTGCCTTCCGTGGTGCGTTTTGCCCGTCGAATGGGATATGGTGGTTTCGTTGATTTTCAGCAGGCGCTGAGGGATGAAATATCGGAACAGGCTAAAGGCCCTTTACAGCGCCTGGATAACTGGGTAACGACAGAAAGCGCATCGTCGTTGATAGAAGCCGCCATAACATCCTCGACGCTGGCGATACAGTGTTCCTTACGTGACATAGCGGAATATGAGATAGCTGAAGCCACCCGTCTCATCGGTGCTAAAGAACATCATATTATCCTCGGTGGCGGTCGTATCAGCCAGTCTCTGGCAATGTATTTTGGCCGCAACCTGCAACAGGTGAGACGCGGTGTGGAAGTGCTCGCCGAAAACCATCACGATCGTATTCAGCAGATCATAGACGTTAATAAAAATGACGTATTCGTGTTGTTCGATTTTCGTCGTTACCAGCAGGATATGTATCAGCTGGCACAGGAGATTGTGGCACGCGGTGCCACAATCATAGCCGTGACGGATACCCAACTTTCCCCCATAGCTTCTCTCGCTAAAGTCGTTCTGGCCATCCATGTCGAAACACCATGGCTTTTTGATGGGTACGCCGCCGGTATTGTCCTTATTGATGCCATTATCGCCAGCATTATGGAAAGCCAGGGTGATAAAACCGTGCAGCGCCTGCAGCAGTGGGAAGCTCTTGGCCCCCTATCTTTAAATGCAAAATCCAAATGAGGTAATCGAGACGTGAGCTCCCCTCTTCTTTTTTCAGATGAACCTGCTCCGGTAATGATGGAAAACCAATCGGGCATTTCTCCTTTTTTGATCCTTTGTGACCATGGTGGAAAACGTATCCCCCGCCAGCTTGGCGATTTAGGTTTACCGCAGCATGAAATAGATCGACATATCGGCTGGGATTTGGGCGTGCTGGCCGTTTCCCGACATCTTAGCCGTTTACTGAACGCTCCACTGGTGCATCAGATATATTCCCGACTTGTGATTGACTGTAACCGGCAACCAGGTATCCCCAGCTCCATCCCGGAGGTGTCTGAAGCAACTTCCATTCCGGGAAATATCGGCCTGACCCAGCAGGAGCGTGACCAGAGGCGTGACGAAATTTTCACACCTTATCATGATGCTATACGCGCGATACTGACTGAAAGGAAGAAACACGGTATTCCTACCTGTATCCTCGCGATGCACAGCTTTACACCGGTATATCATGGTGAGTCGCGGCCATGGGAGATCGGTGTTCTGTACCAGCATCAGGCTGAATATGCTCTTACGGTGCTGGAGCAATTAAAACAAACCCGGCGATGGTGTGTTGGAGATAATCTGCCTTACTCCGTTTCAGATGTGACTGACTATGCTGTTCCTCAGCACGCCAATAAAAATGAACTCCCCTATGTTGAAATAGAAATTCGTCAGGATTTGATTACAGAATCAAAAGGTCAACGGACCTGGGCAGAAGATCTGGCTCAAATATTCGCAGATAGCTGGAACATTCTCACCAGTCAACAATATAAAAAAGAGGCATAACGAATGTTTAAACCGTCCAGCCGTGAGATCCCAATTGAGAAGCAAGCTGCAACGCTGTTATTTATTGATGTACAAAATTACAATGCTCGCCGTGATGGTGGGGAATATGTTGGGATGTCGACAACCGAACTGAGTGAGAGGTTCGGCTACTTCTTTGATATAATTGAACGCGAAACAATTTCTAATATGCAAAAAATCCAGACTGCATGTCGTGCAGGTCAGGTTGAAGTGATGTATACCGTTATAGAAAGTCTGACCAAAGATGGCCGTGACCGCAGCCTGGACTACAAAATTACCGGCTTTAACGTGCCGCGTGATTCCTGGGACGCGCAGGTTCTGGAAGCTATTGCTCCTGCAGAAGATGAAATTGTTCTGTCAAAAACCTCTTCCAGCGTATTTATCTCGACCAACATTGATTATGTACTACGTAACCTTGGTACCCGTTATCTTGTGGTTGCGGGTTTTCTTACCGACCAGTGTATTGAAAGCGCAGTACGTGACGCCTGTGATCTGGGATACCTGGTAACCTTAGTGACTGATGCTTGCGCGACACTGTCGGCTGAACGCCATCAAAACTCTCTCAACGCTATAAAAGGTTATTGCAGGCAAATCACTACTCAGGAGTTTCTCAATGAACTCTTCGCTGGATAAGCGGCAGCCTCACGATTATCCGGTACTGTGAAAATTTCTTTGGCCGGAGCCGTGTTTACCGTTATTTTTTGTAAAAGACAGCTGAACGGTTCCGCGCCAGAGAGAATAGTTAAAATGAGCTCAACCAAGATTTAATAAAAATGAATAATCGTAATTCATCCTGAGAATTCAATATAATATTGGTATTAAGGCAATTATAATTTTGGTTGCCTGGGATGCAGTAGCGTATTTGACTATTATGAGGGGTTTGAGGCCCAATGGAACGCAAACGTACGTTAAGAAGATAATTCGCTATTTATATTAAAATTTAATGCTCTCAGTTCTCCCTTTACAATATCCTCCGGAAGCGTGAACGTATAATGCCCCAGCATATTGATATGCCCGTGCATCAGTGGGGATAACCGGGCGATATCTTCAACCCCGGTTTCTTCTCCATTACTGCGCATCCAGCTCAGTGCTTCTTGCATATAAAGCGTGTTCCACAGTACCACTGCGTTAGTGACCAGGCCCAGTGCACCCAGTTGATCTTCCAGTGATCTCCTCCCTGAAAACAGTGCCAGACTAAACTGAAGTCTCCGGTCTTTCTTCCAGCTCACAGAGAGGCACCGCCAGAGAATGACGGCGCCTGATTTTCATTGGAAGAAGCCGAAGCCATGCCGTTGATTTAACAAAGACTCTGGTTTATGCAATATCTTCTATCGCTTGGAAAAAAGTATCCTCTGTGAGTTCTTTTTCCGGATGCCTCATTGAGGCCTGCGGCGCCAGAGGGCTTATTGTTGAAATATCCACCTCACGACTAATAGTCCATGTGTGTTCATCTTTTTTCAGCTTTAAAAGAAATCTTTCTACGTCATATGACTTTTGGACTGATAACCGGCACCAACCACCGGCATCGCCGCCATATACGCCCAGCGGGACTTACGAAGCGGATTTCATACCATTCTTAATTGTGACAAAGCTCGCTTTATAATTACTGAGATGTTTCACTTCCGGGACTAAATCTATACTTTCATCCGTAAAAGTGGCTTCGGTGACATCAGTCTTTACACCTGTGTTGTGTAGCCATTCTTCGATTTCCTTAACCAACTCATAAAGAGGCGCACGGAAATTTTGAATATCGCTTTTAACTTTATTCTCCAAATTTGCCATATTAATGCTGCCTTGTTGTACTTTCTTTGTAAAGTCATCTTTAGCTGACATAAAACCTCCAGTATGGCTGGGTGAGAAATTGCTGTGCTTCAAAATGTTACAATCCACATTCTAAGTAGTTTGTTGCTCAAAACAAGATAGGTATCGCAGCATCACGCGAGAAAAATCATTTGGAAATCGCGTTATACAGGCTATGTATAGCCAGAAAAACAGGCTATAGAATGGACTAGACTTTGATTGTGAAATAAATAATTTTAATATATTCATTTGCTAAAGTGTTGTTTCTTGCTTTTGAAGTGGAACACGGCCGGGCAGGTTACGCGCCTGGCGGGCGATCCCCTGCAGGCCGCCGCCTGGTTGCAGGCCTGCCACGATGTGGGGATTGCGGCCCGGGTGCAGATCAATGAGAGTGCAAGGCCGGAGGAGGGCACGCGGAACGTTACCGCGCCGGCGGACCAGACCGGCGCCTGGTACCGCCAGCTGGACGCCGCGCTGCAGGCGGAGGGGATAAACGGCCTGAATGAGGAGATCAGGCAGGCCGCGCTGGCTGACCTGCTGGCACGCACAGGGTTTATCGCCGGCCAGGTCCAGGAGCTGCAGTGGCACCGCATCCGCTGGCCACAAATGAGTCAGGAAGAAGCTGACCGGCGCGAACTGAACAGCCTGCTGGACGAACAGGAGCAGTGCCAGCTGTACTGCAACCGCGAATAGCTAACGGAGATTGTGTTTTCGCCGGTCCGTAAACCCGGCGAGAGCTGGACTGAACGTCTGCAGTGGCTCCTGATGACGGACGGATTCGGGTTCCGCAGTCCGCTGTCGCGTGAAGTGGCCGACCGGGCGCTGGCTATCCTGGCCGGTTATACGGGACGGGAGGTGGCGGAGCATCTGGCCACGGTGATGGTGTGGAACGACGCCGAAGCAGGAGAGTGGCCCTGAGCCCATTGTCTTCAGCAGGCCACGTTCATCCTGACGTGACCGGCACGCGCTGCAAAAACTGACTGACGATCTCCGGCACGGAGCATGAAAACCGGGACTGTATCCAACCACGACATGGAACAAGAGCTGAACCATGAAAGTCAATGAAACCCGACTGAACACTCTGATCGATAATCGGATGCCCCACCAGTTTACGCTGATGGTTAGACAGGGAGTGCCAGAAAAGGGGGATTAATGTCGGATCTGCGCTAGGTCATCTTCCGTCAGATCGGTCATTTTCATGACGGTATTACGGTCAATGCCATTCTGCAGCATGGTACGGGCAATTTTCAGAGTGGCCTGACGCTCACATTCTGAACGGCCTATTAGCGTGTGCTCCGGTGATTTGCACATGCGCAAATTTTTCAGCCCAAAGGAGGCTAATCATCACGGGGATTACGTTCAAATCCCCTGCGCCCTCTTGCTGCCCATTCAGCATTGAGTACCACGTAACGCTCCCAGCGTTCACGCAGCTGTGCGAGCTTTAGCGGTACTTCTTTAGTGACAAAGGCTTCCGGTATTTCAAAGTCATCAAGATGCCCTTTCAGGTATGCATGTACGCCTTCCAACACATCAATCAGAGTGATGTTGTTACTTTGTTGACCTTCAAGAAGCGGCCCCTGCCAGCTATGCCAGAAGGCCTGATGGCGCAGACTGCTTTCGTCATTCGCGAGCCACCATAAATCGACAAAGATTCCTCGTGCAACTTTGAACGGCTGTTCATCAAACTGTTCGATGAGAAAGAAATAACACGGGATCTTGAGCGCGTTGATACGCGCAATTTCAATTTCAGCATCACGGCGCAAGGCAATCAGATTGCTAAAGCGCGAGCGCATACAGGCGACAGGGTTCAACACCCTTACCTTTTTATTCATTTCAGGCATGCCGGGGCCGGTTGCTTCTACATAAAACGGGGCGGTATACAGGTAAAGCTTTTCCCCCAGAAAATCAGAACGGTCAAAGCCTCCGGGTCGGTCGATAATATCCACCACATTTGGCTCGTCAGGCGCATCCGGTACGGCAAATAAGCGTCCATCATCCCGTTTGATATCGTGTGTATCCCGATCTATAAGCATAAACTGCGCAAGGGATGGGGGCTGACCGTCTTTGTTCTCCCACGTCTTAACGTTGAGCGTTTTTGCTATAGCCGCAATATCATCTTTCCGGGCGCTGTAGTCGCAGTCAACAGATGTGGTGAGACGCTCATCAGGCAATCTGTCGCCGTATTGTGCATGATAATAGGATATCCAGTATTGCACAGCCTGACCGCCAACTGTGATAACAGCATGTTTGAACTGGTCAGCGTTGCAGATCAGCTGCTGATTTAGCAGGTACATCTGCTCATAGGGGGGAATAACGTCTTGAACAGGCATAAAAAAACCATGAGCGAATTATGATTTATTGTGCCTCAAAGTTCAGGATCAGGCAAAAGCGATAGTATGAGAAAATTTGCTACTAGCTGACTTACTGAAGCGGCTTTTCACGGCAGGTTTGTAACCGGCACGACCACGCAAAACCTGCAATGCTACGGCTTCGTAGCGTTCATGCTGCTTTTGTTTAGCTTGTACGGGAGACATAATTTTGTACCTGACGGTGGTTATAAACAAATAAGTTGCAGTAACTATACGTCACGAATCTACGTCACGCAATAGCGTACTATTGTTGCAACTTCGATGTACTTCCAGATTAAAAAGCAAGTCCTGATCTCTTAGCAAATGTGGTGAACGGAATTGCCATTCCTTCAGCGGACTGTGCCGGGGTGGATGTTAATCTGGTAACTCCGGGCTGACTGCATCGCCACGCAGGCGCATGATGGTTTGTCGTGAGGTCCCAAACTCGCGGGCAATGGCGCTGATGCTGGCACCTGCTTTCAGGCGTTCAAGCGCTGCCTGCCGCAGTTTCTGGTTCAGCGCAGGTGGCCGACCAAATCGTTTCCCAGCAGCCCTAGTCCTTGCTAGGCCAGAATGCGTGCGTTCAATCAGCAGGTCCTTTTCAAACTCAGCCACCGCCGAAATGACCTGCATGGTCATCTTGCCGGCCGCGATGGTGAGATCCACGCCACCCAGCGCGAGGCAGTGAACGCGAATATCGGATGCTGCCAGCTGCTCCACGGTCTTTCGCACGTCCATTGCGTCACGTCCCAGGCGATCAACGTTGAAGGATCAGATCACGCATCCTCCCGACAACACAGACCGTTCCGTGGCAAAGCAAAAGTTCAAAATCACCAACTGGCCCATCTACAACAAAGCCCTCATCAACCGTGGCTCCCTCACTTTCTGGCTGTACATGTCCGTACATGGTGGACGGGCACATAACTCATTCTATCTGGTGTTTAGATGATGGACGAGAAAACCCTCTTTGCCCATATCCTCAACCTGTCCGCACCGTGGCAGGTACAATCCCTTTTTCTTAATGAACAATCTGGTTCAGTGACGGTCATTGTCGGCATTGCGGAACACACACACCTGACCTGTCCAACCTGCGGTAAGTCTTGCTCCATACATGATCACCGACATCGTAAATGGCGTCACCTTGATACCTGCCAGTTCGCCACCCTGGTGGAAGCCGATGTCCCCCGAATCATGTGCCCGGACCATGGTTGTCAGACCCTGCCTGTTCCGTGGGCGGAACCGGGAAGCCGCTAATCGTGGTGTATTAATTAACGGGGGTAGATCGCAAGTTATTGACATATAAAATAAAATGTATTATCGGCACTTTGAGGTGTATAGCATTTGCTATACATTGGTGTTGTGTTATTCTTGTATATCAATTGCTATACAAGAGAGGTATGTATGAAATCAGATGTTCAACTCAACCTTAGAGCTAAAGAGTCTCAGAGGGCACTCATCGATGCCGCTGCAGAAATCCTTCATAAATCGCGAACCGACTTCATTCTGGAGATGGCCTGCAAGGCTGCGGAGAACGTGATCCTTGATCGCCGTGTTTTCAATTTTAACGACGAACAATATGCAGAGTTCATCGATATGCTCGATGCACCAGTCGAGGATGAGCCCGCCATTAATAAACTACTGGCAAGGAAACCTCAGTGGGATGTGTAACTGCACCCGAGCCGTTATCCAGCGCCCATCAACTGGTAGAGTTCGTCAGTGGAGAAATGGTACTCGATGAATGGCTAAAACAGAGAGGTTTAAAAAATCAGGCTCTTGGAGCTGCCCGAACGTTCGTTGTTTGCAAGACGGGTACGAAGCAAGTAGCTGGTTTTTACTCTCTGGCCACCGGTAGCGTTAACCATACGGAAGCGACAGGTAGTCTTCGGCGTAATATGCCAGATCCTATACCGGTGATTATACTCGCTCGCTTGGCGGTAGATGTCTCATTGCACGGAAAAGGGGTTGGCGCCGATTTACTCCACGATGCAGTTCTACGGTGTTATCGCGTAGCTGAGAACATTGGCGTTCGTGCGATAATGGTTCACGCGCTTACTGAACAAGCCAAAGGTTTCTATGCTCACCATGGATTTAAGGTATCACAAACTCATGAGCGGACTCTGTTTCTAAAGCTTCCATGACTGGTTGCTGGAGTGGGAAAGTAGTTGGTTACTGTCTCAATATATTGATTTTTATGTTATTTATTTTTATATTTAACATAATCTTTGTTATGCGCACTTTGATTGTAAGGGCTCAATGATAATGTCTATTTGTGGCTCATTAGGAATGTCCAGGCTATAGTTCTTAGACCTGTATGCCTAGTCAACAACTCGCTTTTCCTGATGAGGAGTTTTCTGTGGCTATACATGACACCGGGATGTTCACCGTGAAAGAAATCAACCGCCTCAAAATCCTTCAGGATGTCATCGACCGCAACCTGCGTCCTGGTCAGGCAGCCGAAATGCTCGGTATCACGCCGCGCCATTGCAGCCGTCTGCTGAAACGTTATCGTCAGTCCGGGCCACTGGGCATGAATAACCAGAGTCGTGGTCGCACCGGAAATCGCCTGCTTCCCGCATCATTGACTGATCAGGCCCTGAATATCATCCGTGAACGCTATGCCGATTTTGGCCCCACACTGGCGCGGGAAAAGCTCGCTGAAAATCACGGTATTGTTCTTGGTAAGGAAACGCTCAGACGGCTTATGATAAAAACCGGGCTCTGGGTTCCCCGCAAGCAACGTGCGCCAAAAATTCAGCAGCCACGCTATCGCCGGGCTTGCTGCGGCGAACTGATCCAGATTGATGGTTGCGACCATCACTGGTTCGAGAACCGTGCGCCTGCCTGTACTGCCCTGGTCTACGTTGATGATGCGACGAGCCGCCTGATGCAACTCCGTTTCGTGAAATCGGAATCGACTTTCACCTATTTTGAAGCCACGCGGGGCTATCTGGAGAAGCATGGCAAACCCCTGGCGCTGTACAGCGATAAAGCCAGCGTCTTCAGAATCAACAATAAAAACGCTACCGGTGGCGATGGTTATACCCAGTTTGGCCGTGCGATGCACGAACTGAACATCCAGACTATCTGCGCCAATACCAGCTCAGCCAAAGGCCGTGTGGAACGGGCCCATCTGACGCTTCAGGATCGCCTGGTAAAGGAGCTCCGGCTCAGGGGCATTTCCTCAGTGGATGCAGCCAATGATTTTGCTGATGAGTTTATGACCGATTACAACCGGCGCTTTGGCAAAGCACCCCGGCATAACTTTGATGTTCACCGGCCACTTGAAACTGATGATGATCTGACCGCATTTTTCACATGGCGGGAACCGCGCCGTGTTTCAAAATCCCTGACGGTGCAGTATGACAAAGTGCTCTATCTGATTGAAGACAATGAGTTAAGCCGAAGGGCTATTGGCAAGTACATTGAGGTCTGGCATTACCCGGATGGCCGGAAAGAGCTCCGGCTAAACGGGGTTGTCCTTCCCTACTCCACCTATGATCGCCTTCAGGAAATCGACCAGTGGGCTATCGTGGACAACAAGCGCCTCGGGCGTACACTTGAATTTATCAAACTGATACAGGACAAACGCGACAATAACCGTTCACAGGCTCTCCCTGCCGGAGATGGCCCCTCGCGCCGAAGCAGGAAACCCACAGAGAAGAAATCCCAGCGATCTCTGGACGAAGACGATATGCTCAATGCGCTGAAAACATTACAATCACGTTCTGACGAGATTTTCGGTACAAGGAAATGACATGGAGATGATGGCAGACATAATCCCATCTTCATAGAGCTGCAATGCAAGAGAGTTTAAGGTCCGCTTTGAGCGAACAGCGGACATCGTGACTCGAACAGGATTCATGCTAAGATGAAAAGGCATTTAATTGCCAGAAGTTGGCGAAGCCAATGAAAGGGATACGTAATGTTTACCCCAGAGTTTATAAATGAAGAACGCGGCGAATTTCTCCTTGTGGCCAACCACGCTCTGGCATCACCGGAATCGATAAAACTCAGTATTGCATACAATATTGCCAGAATAAGCTGGGGGCTATCGCAGCTTCCACCGCACATTCAAACTTGCCGGGTCGTCTATGACATCAGAGGGCAATCCATCCCAGATCAGGTTCAGGCCCAGATCAGGCAAGCACTTGAGCAGATAGCCATGGTGGAGTTTAAGAGCTGATGGGACTTCAGTTAATTATCAAAGCAGAACGTAACAAGATAGAAAAAGCATTGGGATCGCTGACACCAGAATGTGAAATATTCCCGGTCGCTGAAGGCCTTTTCGGTATTTCCATTTCGGAGCGAAGTCTCTCATCCGCGGGTGAATCTGCAGTTCTAAAAAAACTTGAACCACTCACACGTTTTGACCTGTGGCAGGGAGCCTGGCAAGAACCCAGGCGACGTTGGTTTTGGTGAGTTTCAGCGCTGAGTGAGATGGGGAAGTCGCATTGCGTGCTGGACGCAGATCGCCTGTCTTCATTAGCAAAGCGGCTTAAGGCTCTCAGTACTCAGATATGAATGTCCGCTCCTGGCACTAAGCGGACTTTTCAACATCAGGACATTTCTAACGAGCCAGTGATTAGACATTTTCACTGAGCTTTGACATACAGTGTAACTGCAAAGTTGTGATGCTCGCACTTCCTCTGGGCTAAGTTAAGATGTGCGTCAGGTAGATTCACCATCAGTGGTGAATACGCCGCCAGGGCGCGTTTAGTTTTGTAACACTTACATCCAGTCTCATCCACTCCCGGGCGGCTTCCGGTACCAGTACTGAAGTGCCAATGTCTAAAAATTAATCATATTATACGTTTCCGTACAGTAAGATTAATGGTGATGAGCTTTGTTTCCGCATCATTGCATTATGACTAATTAACTGATTATAAATATAATTTTAAACTTTATATAAAAATTAGTTGAAACATTAAAAAAATTAACGTTACCATTTAGTACAGTTCGAAGCGATGCAAGGAATTAGCATGCCTTACCTGTTACTAACATCACCGGCCCTGATTTGGCGAAGGAATGATGTCTTCAGCCAGCTTCTTTTTCAGGGTGCGGACCAGGTTCTTATGACAGAAGCGAGTTGGGCTTCAAATGTGGTAATGCTGTATCAACGGCATATCTGTAATGTTAAGTCGCCGTTGCTCCGCCAACTGCTGATTTCCTCGCTACAAGTACAGTCCCACTCTGTTGATTTACAGCCGATTTTTGCTCCAGGCAAAACAATTTATATGGCTGCGATCTCCCTCATAGTTCTTATTATCAATCGTCTCATCTCCCTTATGCGGCCATCGCTGCGTTACAACCGGGAAATGCAATCACGTACTGTACGTGAATTGCTATACCTCTCTCATCGCAACCTGAGTCGGGGCTTGTTGCTAAACCGATTTAGCTTTCAAGAGATATCGATAATGAAATCGGCAATGGTTCTGGCAGTGTATTGCTCTCTGTTGCGGAATATTCTGCTTACCGGTTCGCAACGCTGTCATTTACTGAGCTGGCTTTTTATTTTAAATGGAATCGGTGCTTGTTCATTCGCAAAAACTCAGCGGCCTGTTGATAAATAATAATTTCATGTTTCAACTAATACCAACGGAATAGTTTATTATGTACAGGATATACTTATATCTTATTCTCGCCGCATCGGTTTCCGCACTGGCTACAGATATGATCGTTCCAGCGCTTCCCCTGTTACAAAAAGCGTTTAATACCGATTATTCATCTATTCAGTTAACCATTAGTGGTTTTCTGGTGATATACGCGGCCAGTCAGTTACTGTCAGGATTTCTTGGCGAAAAGCTGGGTAAATTACGAATACTTACGGCCAGCTTTTTGCTCTTCCTGGCGGGAAGTATCCTCTGTTTTATGTCCGACAGCTTAGTGATGTTGTTGGCCGGCAGGGCATTACAGGCTCTGGGTGCCGGCGCCGGGCCGGTTCTGTCCAAAGCCATCGCCAAAGAGACGTTTTCCCCGTTAACACTCAAGCGTGCGCTTTCCGATATTTCTTCCGCCAGTGCAGTCGTCCCTCTCATTGCGCCGCTGGCTGGCGCCGCAATCCTCGGCTATCTGAGCTGGAACACGATATTCCTTGTCATGGCCCTGTTCAGCGTCGTCACCCTTCTGCTCTCTCCGCGTCGCCTCGAGCATCATGACGTGGCCACAGTATCCTCTTCGTCCGGTTTTATCACCCCGGCATTTATTCAGGGAACGCTGCTGGTTTCGCTGATCCTGAGTTCGCTATTTTGCTATATCTCACTGTCGCCGGCCATCTTTATGCAGCAGCTTGGGCTAAGCACCATACACTACTCGCTGCTGTTCTCTGCTTCCGTATTATTTTTTATTATTGGTAATCAGCTCGCAAAATTCGAGCGAATCATTAATCCGTGGTTTTTGTTTGGCATTAATGCACTGTCGGTCTTGCCATTTATTATCGGTAGCCACTCGCTGCTATTGTGCATCGCCGGATCGATGATTTTCAATCTCACCCTTGGCGCCTATTACCCGAGCGCGAATTTCATCGCCCTGCAAATCAAAGGCAAAAAAACAGGTATTGCGGCGTCCGTCACCGGATTTATTCAAACAGTGAGTGCCGGTGCCATCAGCTATTTCGCTGTAAAACTGACGGATACCGGTATGGGTTTTGACAGAACCCTCGGCATGAGCACGTTAACACTGGCAATTTTATCTCTTCTGGTAGTCACTACAATGAAGGTAACACAATGGAAAACTGGCAAAAAAGGAAAATAGACAGGTCATTAAAATATCAGACCAGGGTATTTTCCGAGCATATTAACGAACTGGTCGCAGTAAAAAGAGAGGGTAAGGTCATTACCCTCGACGATGGCAGAAAAATGGTGGAATTTGTCTCTTGCTCTTACCTTGGGCTGGAGACACACCCGGCGCTGAAAAAAGCGGTTGTCGATGCCATTGAACGTTTTGGTGTGCAGGTTTCTGTCGCCAGAACGCGGGTTAAAGTCGATCTCTTTCCGCAGCTGGAAGCGCGTCTGAACGACATCATGCACGGGGCTCATACCCTCACGTTCAACGCAGTGACTCCCTGCCACATCGCGGTGCTGCCGCTGCTGGCATCCGGGACGCTGCCGCATTTTACGTTCAGTAAAAAACCGTACTTTATTATGGAGAAGACCGCGCACGCGACGTTGCAGATCAACCGTGGACTCTTACAGCAGTTTGGCGAAGTCGTCAGAATTGATTTCCAGGACAAGGCGCGGATTGAAGAGGCTTTTCGCTATGCGGCCAGCCAGGGACTGACACCGATCTCGGTATCAGACAGCGTAGGCTCAATGGGTGGTGTCGCCCCTGTTGCACATATCGTCCGCCTGGCGCATCAGTATGACGGCTTCGCCTATATTGACGATGCACACGGCACCTCTATCTACGGAGATTACGGTTCGGGATATGTCATGTCATGCCTCAACCATCAGCTTGACGAGCGTATTATTATCGCCGGGTCGCTGTCCAAAGCTTTTGGCTCACACGGCGGATTTATCGCCTGTCGGGAAGCTGAGACCATCAACTTTATCAAAACCTACGGTACAACCTACGCCTTTGGTGGACCTCCGTCATTACCGGGGATTGCCGCCTGCGTCGCCGCAGCCGATCTCCACCTGGACGGCACCGTCACAGCCCGTCAGGAGAAGCTACAGAACGTCATTCGTTATTTTGACGAAGTGTTCGGCGGGACCGAGATAGTTAACCGGGGCACAACAATGCCGATTCGGGGGATCCTGATAGGTAACGAAGACCTCGCCATTACGATGTGCAAAAAACTGCACGATCGCGGCTTCGCCACGACAGTGGCGATGTATCCAACCGTTGAGGAAGGACACGCCATTCTGCGTTGCGCATTGTCTGCGCTTCATGAGAGCGGCCAAATCGACGACTTCCATAAAAACTTCAGTGAATCACTGGCTGAAGCCACAAAATAAATAGCTACTGCCGGCCTGCTTCGTCAGGCCGCTTACGGACATTCGCTCATATGAAAGGAACAAATTTCCCGCTACGGGGAACGTCTCTTATGGTGGCGACCATTATCGGTGGAGGCATGTTCGCGTTGCCGGTTGCTTTCGTCAACGTGTGGTTTATAAAGGGCCTTCTGGTCCTGTCGGTAACAGGCATATTGATGCTGATTACAGGGTTGATCCTCGTCGACATTACGATGCGCTTTCCTCCTGGCGCCAGTTTTCATACCTTCACCCATGCCCTGCTCGGACCCGCTGTCAGCGTAATCATCGGCGTGGCTTTCTGTTTCGTACTTTATTTACTGACCTACGCGTACATATCAGGCGCAGCATCGATAGTGTGGGATCTCCTTCCTCCCGATATTGCTGGCCGCAGCTGGCTGCCGATCATTTTGCTGTCGCTGACGACCTCGCTGATTCTGTGGGCCGGCGGCAAATTGCCCGGTTTTCTCCTCTCCGGCCTTATCGCCGCCAAATTCACCCTTTTTCTCCTGCTGTTCGCCGGTGCCGCAGGAGGCGTAAAAGTACTCAGATTACTCGACTTCGCCGGCAGCACGCCGCTCCAGTATTACCTGCCGATCGTACCGGTCTGCGTTATCGCTTTTGGATTTCATGGCAGCGTCCCCTCTCTGACAAGAATGTACCGGGGGGATAATCATCGTGCGGTCCTCCGCTCTCTCTATTACGGTTTCGCCGTTTCATTAACTGTCTACGCCTTCTGGCTGACGCTCACGATGGGCGCGCTCACGCCTCAGGCTATCCGGCATGTCAGCGATGAAGGCGGGAATATGGGCGCCTTTATCACGGCCCTCAATATCCACAGGACCGCCTCAGCTACCAGTCTGATACTGGTCGCCTTTGGGTGTATTGCCGTTTTAGCTTCACTGATGTCGGCTTCAATCGGCTTAAGTGATTATCTTGAAGATACACTGAACAAAATTAACTGTCAGTGCTCACGCCCGCTGGCAATATTTCTGACTTATTTCCCTCCTGCACTGGCCTGTATTATTGCTCCGCAAGGTTTTTTGTCTGCCTTGTCCTTTGCAGGGATATCACTGGTATTATGGAGTATTATACTCCCCCCTTATTTACTCATCAAAGCCAGGCGTTCCACTCTGCCTCCGGTATATAACTTTCCGGGAAACAATCCCTTCCTGAAAATAATTATTGTTACCGGAGTCATACTCTGGCTATTGATGATTTACGCTTTTCTTTAATAACAATTCGTCTCATTCACAACTGACTTTGCAAGGAAATTATTATGTCTTTTGTTACGCTACGTACCGGGGTGGCTGTCGCGCTGTCATCTTTGATAATAAGTCTGGCCTGCCCGGCTGTCAGTGCTGCACCATCCTTGAATCAGGATATTCACGTTCAAAAGGAAAGTGAATATCCTGCATGGTGGAAAGAAGCTGTTTTTTATCAGATCTATCCTCGCTCATTTAAAGACACCAATGATGATGGCATTGGCGATATTCGCGGTATTATTGAAAAGCTGGACTATCTGAAATCGCTCGGTATTGACGCTATCTGGATCAATCCCCATTACGACTCTCCGAACACCGATAACGGCTATGATATCAGTAATTATCGTCAGATAATGAAAGAGTATGGCACAATGGAGGATTTTGATAATCTTGTTGCCGAAATGAAAAAACGAAATATGCGCTTAATGATCGACGTGGTCATTAACCATACCAGTGATCAACACCCGTGGTTTATTCAAAGTAAAAGCGATAAAAATAGTCCTTATCGTAACTATTATTTCTGGCGTGACGGAAAAGATAATCAGCCACCTAATAATTACCCCTCATTTTTCGGCGGTTCGGCATGGCAAAAAGACGTGAAGTCGGGACAGTACTATTTACACTATTTTGCCAGGCAGCAGCCTGATCTCAACTGGGATAACCCGAAAGTACGCGAGGATCTTTACGCAATGCTCCGCTTCTGGCTGGATAAAGGCGTATCAGGCATGCGATTTGATACGGTGGCAACCTACTCAAAAATTCCCGGATTTCCCAATCTGACACCTGAACAACAGAAAAATTTTGCTGAACAATACACCATGGGCCCTAATATTCATCGATACATTCAGGAAATGAACCGGGAGGTACTGTCCCGGTATGATGTGGCCACCGCGGGTGAAATTTTTGGCGTCCCGCTGGATCGTTCTTCCCAGTTTTTTGATCGCCGCCGGCATGAGCTGAATATGGCGTTTATGTTTGACCTCATTCGTCTCGATCGTGACAGCAATGAGCGCTGGCGTCACAAGCCGTGGTCGCTCTCTCAGTTCCGCCAGATCATCAGCAAAATGGATGTCACGGTCGGAAAGTATGGCTGGAACACGTTCTTCCTGGATAACCATGACAACCCCCGTGCGGTATCCCATTTCGGGGATGACAGGCCGCAATGGCGGGAAGCTTCGGCTAAGGCACTGGCGACGATCACTCTCACCCAGCGGGCAACGCCGTTTATTTATCAGGGCTCAGAGCTGGGAATGACTAATTATCCCTTCAGACAACTCAACGAATTTGACGACATCGAAGTTAAAGGCTTCTGGCAGGATTATGTTCAGAGTGGAAAAGTCACGGCCACCGAGTTTCTCGATAACGTGCGTCTAACGAGCCGCGATAACAGCAGAACACCTTTCCAGTGGGATGACAGCCTGAATGCCGGTTTTACTCACGGAAAGCCCTGGTTTCACATCAACCCAAACTATGTGGAGATCAACGCCGAACGCGAAGAAACCCGCGAAGATTCAGTGCTGAATTACTATAAAAAAATGATTCAGATACGCCACCATATCCCTGCTCTGGTATATGGCGCCTATCAGGATCTTAATCCACAGGACAATACCGTTTATGCCTATACCCGAACGCTGGGTAACGAGCGTTATCTGGTCGTGGTGAACTTTAAGGAGTACCCGGTCCGCTATACCCTCCCGGCTAATGATGCCATCGAGGAAGTGGTCATTGATACTCAGCAGCAGGCGGCTGCGCCGCACAGCACATCCCTGTCATTGAGCCCCTGGCAGGCAGGTGTGTATAAGCTGCGGTAATCACCTGGGGGATTGATGACAAGTTCCCCAGACAATAGAGTTTTCCAGGTCTTTAGCACTGCTGTGCTCAGCGATAGTTGTGCTCTCCTGTGACTTCGTAAGTGCCTGTCTCATGGCAGGCATTGTCAGGTCAGAAGCCTTCTCAGGCAGCCTCGAGCAACAGCGCCCAGTTAGCATCCCCCTGAAAGATGGGGGGTATGTATAAATTAGCGTTAAATAACATGAACCAGCCACCGTCATCTTATCAACCAACAGGCGAGATGAGCTCCGATTCCTGATTCTTCACATTGCCGTTGATGCGCCTGAAGCCTCGCCCTTTAGGGCCGGGAAATAAGCACAGCATCTGGCGATCTCTTTTGCCACTTTACTGATCACATCCGGCCTCATCCATTTCCGGGCGGCTTCAGCCATCAGGAGAAAGGGTAGTGGTCGTGTATATGAGCCAGGCCAAAAAAAGGTGTGATATCGATCGCCTGGAAAGTTGAAACGGTTCAACGCTGGCGCAGCAACACTACGCGTTGCTGCTATGCTTACCGTACTATGCGAAGTGTAAATATTCATTACCTAGTGTGATTGATTTTCCGGGCAGGCATCTGTTTTTACTGATAAAATTCTCTAAAGGCGCCCTGATTACCAGGCATTAGGCGTACTACTGGCGCCTATTATGATATCGACTTTCAAAAGGATGCTGCGGGTTCAGTGTTGCAACCTGGCAACATGTTTTGAGGTAATGACATCTTTTAGTGGTTTGCCTTCAGGCCACGTGAACAGATTGAGTAATTACAGGCCCTCATGATGACTGAACAGACGCTCGCTAGACTGCTCAACATTGATCAAACGGTAAATCCTCCCCGTATCGCTGCCTCCGGTGACTGGGTGCTAGCGCATTATGCTTATCTGGAGCCTGCCGTCAGCGCGTTACAGCCTCAACTCCTTTCGAACGCCATTTTCGATCTGAGCCAGTTAGGGGCACTTGATACCGCGGGCGCCACGCTGCTGGTTAAGCTTATTGGTGAAAAAAATGTGCTTGAGCTCGAACGTATTGCACCAACGCTTCCCTTAGAGCGTCGTGTCCTGCTGCAAACAGTCAGATCGGCACTACAGAATTACGTCACCCCTCCTGCGCAGCATCAGCCGGGGATCGTGACCGAGCTATTGGCGAACATCGGTAAGTCGGTAGAAAGCTTCTGGCAGAATCTTGTTGCCCTCATCGGGTTTATCGGGCTGACGATGGAGGTACTTTTTGCCACCCTGTTGTGTCCTGCTCACTGGCGGGTGACTTCTCTGGTCGCTAATCTGCAGCAAATTGGCCTGAATGCCGTGCCTATCATTGCGTTGCTGACCTTTATGGTCGGCGCGGTAATTGCATTCCTGGGATCAACGGTACTGTCCACTTTCGGCGCCAGTATATTTACCGTTCAACTGGTGGCGTTTTCATTCCTGCGCGAATTTGCCGTGCTGCTGGCGGCAATACTGATGGCCGGGCGAACTGCCAGTGCCTTCACTGCACAGATTGGCCTGATGAAGGCTAATGAAGAAATTGATGCTATCCAGACAATGGGGCTAAATCCGGTTGAACTGCTGGTGCTTCCACGCGTGCTGGCGCTGCTTGTGGCGCTGCCAATGATGACCTTCATCGGTATGATCTGCGGGATTTTGGGTGGTATTGTTGTATGTGCTTTAACACTGGATATATCCCCAATAATGTTTTTAACCATAATGCAGAACAACGTCGGCTTTGAGCATTTTTGGGTGGGAATGATTAAAGCTCCGGTGTTTGCTTTCCTGATTGCCATCATCGGTTGTCTCGAAGGATTTAAGGTCAGCGGAAGTGCTGAATCGGTGGGAGAACATACCACCGCAAGCGTTGTACATTCAATATTCGTAGTGATCCTGCTGGATGCGGTTGCGGCACTGTTTTTCATGGAGATGGGATGGTAAAAGACATGAGTCAGGACGCCATAATTCGCATTCGTAAACTGCGTAACTGCTTCGGTCCGCAGTGTGTACACGTCGATCTCGACCTCGATGTGTGTCGTGGCGAAATACTGGGTGTAGTGGGCGGGTCGGGTACCGGAAAGTCAGTGCTCCTGCGTAGCATCGTCGGTCTTCGTCACCCGACGGACGGACGAATTGAGGTATTTGGTGAAAATATCACCGAACTCAGTGGCGTGCGCCGCTCCGTGCTAGAAAGGCGTTTTGGCGTCCTGTTTCAGCGAGGGGCATTGTTCAGCTCGCTGACAGTCACGGAGAACGTGGCTCTGCCGCTAATTGAGTTTGCTGGGCTTCCTCGCCGCGACGCCGAGCAGCTGGCGCAGGTTAAACTCGCACTGGCTGGTTTGCCCGGCAGCGCCGGAGATAAATATCCCTCGTCACTTTCAGGTGGCATGGTGAAACGCGCTGCACTGGCCAGAGCGCTGGCTTTGGATCCGGAAATCCTGTTCCTTGATGAGCCAACCGCTGGTCTCGACCCTATAGGTGCCGCCGCGTTTGATAACCTCATTGCCACGCTGCGCAATGCGCTTGGGTTAACTGTATTCTTAGTTACACACGATCTGGATACCCTTTATACAATTTGCGACAGGGTAGCGGTGCTTTCGCAAAAAAAAGTTTTAGTCGTGGATTCACTGGACGTGGTGGCAGCAACGCCAGATCCCTGGATTCAGGAATATTTCCACGGCCCACGCGGGCGAGCAGCACAGCAGACTCAGGCGACGTTACAAGAGGGGCAATAAAAAAATGGAAACTCGCGCTCACCATGTTCTCATTGGATTGTTCACTCTCATCATTTTCACTGCAGTGCTATTGTTTAGCCTGTGGCTGAGCAAATCTGACAGAGATCGCCAGTTCCACACGTACGACATCGTATTTAGCGAGGCGGTGAGCGGCCTTTCCCAGGGAAGTACAGTTAATTTTAGCGGGATCCGGGTTGGTGAGGTGGTTCAGCTTCGCCTGGACAGGGATAACCCCGGTAAAGTTTGGGCCCGGATCAGAGTTGAGGCCTCTACGCCTGTTCGCCAGGATACCAAGGCACGGCTGGCTATGGCAGGTATTACCGGGACATCAATTATTCAGCTTAGCGGTGGAAGTGAAACCAGCCCGGTGCTGGAGGGAGAAAATGATAGGATCCCTGTGATCATTGCAACCCCTTCTCCGCTGAACCAGTTGCTTACTAATGGCGAAGATGTAATGACCAACGTTAATGAGGTCCTGTTACGCTTAAATCAGATACTCACTACGGAAAATCAGCAGCGAATAGTCAAAACGTTAGACAACCTGGAAAAAATTACTGGTACCGTGGCCGATCAGCGTGAAGATATCAGTACCATCCTGCAGCAACTGGCGATAGTGACGAAACAAAGTAACGAGACGCTGGCGCAAACCAACCGTCTGATGCGCAATGCAAACTTGCTGCTGGACGGTAAGGGGAAAGATTTGGTTAATAATGCGGCCAATACCCTGGCACTATTGCAAAAGACGACCAGTCTGTTAAATCAGATCGTCATCGATAATCAGCATTCACTTAACAACGGCATTCAGGGATTTAACGAACTGGGGCCAGCCTTAGCTGAATTACGCAAAACCCTGGCCACTTTACGCGGAGCGATCAACAGCCTGGAAGCAAACCCAGCGGCCCTTTTAAGAGGGCCGGAACGTATGAAGGAGTTTACACCATAATGGCCGTTTTTACTCTTGGGTTTTCCTGTTTACCTCGCAAGAATCTAAGGCTGCTGATTGTGCTGGTATGTCTGCCGTTGGCCGCATGCACGGTGTTGCCGCAAAGACCTGTTTCGCAGGTTTGGTTATTGCCAGCCCAGCCGGGAGTGCCTGCCAGCGGTCCAACCATAAACCGATCGCTGCGTGTTATGCAGCCCAGTACCAGCCAGTTTATCAACAGTTCACGTATTGCGGTTCAGCCTCAGGGTGCAGAGATAACAGTCTACAGCGGGTCGCGCTGGAGTGATTCGGTGCCTGTATTGTTTCGTAATCGTTTGACACAGGAATTGCGCACGGATGGCCGTTTCATTTCTGTCAGTAGTGATGAAGATAATTTGCAGGCCGATTTTGAACTCGGGGGGGATTTATCCTCATTCCAGGGGGTCTATAGCGATAAAAAAGGCGAAGTGCTGATTCAGTTTGACGCGCGTCTGGTGCAAACATCCGACCGTCGCGTGATAGCCAGCCAGCGTTTCGTGATACATCAACCCATAAGCGGTAGTTCGATGAGCCAGGTCGTCGAGGCCTTTGGCCTGGCCAGCGACAGGCTTGCCGCAGATATACTTCGCTGGCTGGGAAACTCCAGCGCGATGAGGTCACCTTGAACATAAACCGCATTAAGCGAAGTAATGATGTAAGAGCAAAGTTGTAATGTCCGTTCTGGCTAAGTATGAGTTTTGTGTAGAAGAATGATATCTGTCGCAAATCCTGGCAATATCATGTATGGAATCAACTTGCTTATGTCTGTCCCAGATAATCGCTTTCTGTTCTGGCGTGTTGTAAATGCGCGCTCTTCATTTTATGGAAACATCCCCCAGGATTAATTCGACGGACTCCGGGTTACTGTCAATACTTTGGTGTTGTCGTCCTTTTCCACAAAAAATTCCACAATCAGTCACTGGCTGTCTGTTCTGCCGAATAGCGCATTGCACAACCGGTTTACAGTCAGTGGCGTCAAATTCTGGTCGGGATCGTAGGCGATGGTGGGAAAAACAAATGACAGCATTTCAGACGTTTTATACCGTTTTACCGCCGCGGCGAGACGTGCAGCCCGCAGTGAGGCTTCACAGCTTTCGTCGCTGTAATTGGCCGGTTCGGCCAGCTAATTCCTTTCGTGGTTTTCAGCGGTACAAGACCTGCCATCTATAAAAAAGTTGGCTGCAGGCTATTGGTGAGCGTTCATGACATACCCGGCTGGCCAAGTACAAAAAACAGACAGGTAAATTTACATTTCTTTCCATGGCCTGCCGTCTGTACTCCCACCTTTTTACCTTGTTCTGGGTCAATAAAAAAGAAAACATCTTTGATGCAAATCACTACATTTACAAATTAGAATGCTTCCTGGAAACAAAGACATACATAACTGTATTATGTTTCATCCAGCCTCTGTTCGGTGATACTGCCAGATCACTTTGCGTTAAAACAGAGTCATTTTTTTGGTGGCAAGACTTCGCTCAACTAGTCGTTCCGTCACAGAAGAGCAAATAGTGTCGGAGGCCGCCCTGATTCCTGGAGGCGATATGAACAGATTGTGTTTATGCATTCTTGTTCTAACTCTCTTTGGCTACCCTGTTGGTGGTCAAAGTGGTTGGTCAGTGAATGTCAGCCATATCAATGTGAATATTTCTCTATAAATCAAAGGTTAATAAACAAAAAAACCACCTGCCAGGGTGGTTTTTTTGCGTTTCCCCTTTCACAGGAGAGAACTGGCAAGACTTCGCTCAGGGCAAATTATGCTTTGTCTGTTATAGACCCGCAACGGATTTATTAGCCAAAATGGCTTTCTTTCTATGACTGGAATCAACAAAACCACTCACCTGATTGTGCTAATCACCAACATTGATCAGCTGAAATAGACTGGCGAGAGGCACGGCTAATTTTAAAGCTAATGTATGCGTACATTAGCTTTAAAACACGGTTCAGCCTCCGACATATCATCAGCCAACAGGCTCGATGAGCTCTGGTCCCTGATTCTTCACATTACCAACAGCGCGTGTTACAGGATGCCATATGAAATGATCAGCTGACACAGCTCCATTAGCAGCAATTTCTTCAGCCTCCTTACCCGAAACGTCTTGTTTCATCCACTCCCGGGCGGCGTCCGGTACTAGGACAAGCGGGCGCCGGTCATGGATATCAACGAGACCTTTATCAGCTGCGGCCGTGACAATCAGGAACCCTTCCGCCTCATCACCACGCTCAAACGGAGTGCTTCCGATCGCGGCCATGAGGATTGGCTGACCGTCTTTACGGTAGATGAAATAGGGCTGCTTCTTGTCTCCTTCACGCTTCAATTCAAACCAGCCATCAGCAAAGCAGATCGCCCGATCGTGCTGCCACAGAGGTTTAAACATCCTGCTGTTGGCTGCGGTCTCAACCCGGGCATTAATCAATGGCGGTTTATCCCACCACCCTGGCGCGTAACCCCAGTGAACCGGATCGAGCTGCAGCTGTTCGTCGCGTTCGCTCAGAAGTAACACCCTGGTACCCGGGGCGACGTTATAGCGACCGATGGGTTCAGGGTCGTAGGCAATATTTCGATCGCCTTCATTGGCGAGGAGAGAAAGATACTCTTCCCGCGTCATTGACTGAGAAAAACGTCCGCACATGGTTACCTCCAGTGGCCAGACTGAAAGTATAGAAGATGTGATCGATGTGGATCCGGAGTCAGGATGCCGCTTCAGCGGCATAGAGGCGCCTGCAGTAGTTGAATGGAGTGCCGCGGGCAAATGGCGCCGTCGCCCGGCGCAGCCGGCTGCTGTTTTGACAGGTTCTGCCTCACCGACCCCCTTCCCTTGTATCTAACAGTTTGTGGTGATTAGCTACCACCACTGAAGCAGAGTGAGCCGCCCCCTTCCCTTAAGGTCAGAAAAGTCGGCACCGCTGAACCTTGATTTGCAGCACATGGCCCTCCGCTTCACCTTTCACGCCAGCACATCAGGTTGAACGGTTACCGGGAGCTCGACTCCGTATGTACAAGGCGAACAGGCGTGACGGTTTATGTGAGAGGAGTTTGACCATGTTTCCAGTCGGCATTGACGTAAGTAAAAACACCCAGGATCTTTGCATGCTTTATGACGGTATCAAAGGACGCATAAAAACCCGTAACATCCAGAATAACAGACATTCAGTTGAAAATATTCTTCGCTGGCTCAGGCTCCAGCACTGCAGTCCGGAAGATGTTCATGTGGTAATGGAAGCTACCGGTGTTTATCACGAACGGCTGGCCACTGAATTACATGATGCCGGTTTCCGGGTTTCTCTGGCCAACCCTCACCGTAGTCGGGAGTTTGCGCGTGGCATGGGAATCATGACAAAAACGGATAAGGTGGATGCGTATATGCTGGCCTGTTACGCATTCCTTAAGAAGCCACACCGCTGGGAGCCGCCGGCACCCGAAATCAGATATCTCGGTGCACTCCTGCGACGGCGGGATGTTCTGCTGGGTGATGCCCTGCGTGAGGAGAACAGGCTGGAAAAATACCTGTCGACAGACACACCTGCAGATATTATCAGTTCCTGCAGGCGTATGGCGCAGCTTCTGCGCGAGGAGGTAAGTAATATCGAGCGGCAGATAAAAGCACATATCAAAGCCAGCCCTGCACTGAGGCGTGATTATACACTGCTGACCTCAATTAAATCGGTTGGTCCCCAGCTGGGGATGCATATGCTGGTCGTGCTTCGCAGCCATAACTTTGTATCGGCTGAGCAGGCTGCCGCCTTTCTGGGCGTGGTGCCGATCGAGAAACGCTCAGGCACATCGGTCCGGAGCCGGCCGCGGATGTCGAAAATCGGCCCCCCTCAGTTGAGAGCGAAGCTTTACATGTCCGCCCTGTGCGGAAAAATCTACAATAAGCGAATGCGTAATATTTACGATGAGATGTGCCTGCGGGGTAAACCTAAAATGGTGGCCATTGGCGCGCTGATGCGGAAACTGGTGCACTGGTGTTATGGCGTCCTGAAGACCGGAACCGTTTTTAATGACGAAGACCTGAAACCGGTACTGTCAACCTGACTGTACCAGGCTGGCATTAAACACAAGGTAACGCTCACTGCAATAAGTGAGCGCAGTCCGTTATGAGCGAGAAGCGGACCTTCAAATCCGCACAGTTTCAATTGATTAACCTTGGTTGTCAGTTACGCCATCGTTAACATGAAGCCGATCGAAAATTCTTTATCGCATTTTTTACAAATACGCAGTGGCAAGAAAGATAGATTCTGGCTCATGACAAGTTGAGTGGTTCATTTGTATAAAGAGACTTCGCCTTCAGGACGCGTTTTGAACCTGCGATGCATCCACAGGTATTGCTCAGGGGCACGGAGAATTTCACGCTCGATGATCTTGTTCATATAAGCCGCTGCGGCGACCTTGTCCTCCCCTGGATAGCCTGACAGCGGATTGCTGATATACATGTGATAACCTTTTTTATCGCTACGTCGAATCATGCTAAGTGTGAGCAAGTCTGCACCAGCGAGTTTTGACAGAGCATACGTTCCGTTCGTCGTGGCTGCTTTTTTTACCGAGAAAAAAGGTGCAAAAACGCTTCCCTTAGACCCATAATCCTGGTCTGGTGCAAACCACACGGCTTCACCAGCTTTTAGCGCATGAACAAAACCGGATAAATTACGTCGATTAATCATCGCCTTATTTGAACGCATACGCCCTTTTGTCTGTACCCATTCCATTAATGGATTATTGTGTGGACGATACGTTGCCATCATAGGATGGCATAACCCCATTACTCTTCCACACAATTCAAGGGACATAAAATGTATCCCGACAACCATTACCCCTCTGGTCGCACCGGTCAGGTTTTCAAGCCCTTCGACATCAAACCATTTTTTGACTCTCGCATCGCTCCAGAACCAGGCCATTCCTGTTTCCATCAGTCCCAGCCCGAGAGAAACAAAGTTTTTATTGACCATCTGGCTCCGGGCAAACGGTGTCATCTCGGGAAAGCACAGTTCGATATTTCTACTCGCAATCCCTTCCCGGCGTTTCAGGAAGGGTCTGGATATTTTTCCAAGACCAGAGCCCAGAATATGTAAAACCGGGTAAGGAAGCTGAACGAGAAGCCACAGCAGACCCAAACCAGACCAGGTAAGCCAGTGGCGAGGATGAAGTAAATTATGAGTAAAAGTATGTGCCATAAATTTCCTTAATGCTAATGAAGGTTATAACGCAAAAGGAAAACAATGAAGCAATTCGTCTTGAGCGATACATTTTGTTTTAGACAATTTAAAGCCATCTAAATTCAGAAAAAATAACTTTGCAATGACTAGTAAAGAATTTAAAGAGTCAGGAATGAATTGTAAGCCAGCAAAGTTATTCTGTTATAAATCCATGTTTTATCATTGATACTCAAGAAATTGTCTTCTTGATTCATCATCATCAAGGTACTCAAAAGAAAGAAGCCGAATTTTGGTAAATTTATAAAACCACTCACAATCGTTTCGTTGAATAATTTCGCCTGGTTTGAAACATATCCCGGATGCCACCCGTATAATCGCATATTTACCATTACTAAACCTGACCCGGTGAATACAGAAAAGTTGACCGGCCTGCCCGTGACAGCTGTTTGACAGGATATGTCCTTCAATAAAAACAGTTTTTTTAGATTTCATTATCATACCCTCGACAACTGCAGTACAGGAGAAATGTTGTCATTTCCCGACATCACTGACGTTAAGTGGCAGAAGCTGATCAGCCGCCGATACACCAGCATTCTGAAGGTCTGAAGAGCAGTCCGCAGGCAGGGCACTCAAGAACCGCATCTTTTCTTAGTTTACCTGCTTTCTGATCGGCTCTGTGTGCGCATGCCGGGCAGGCAACATGAACCGGTCTTTCTTTAAAATACCTGAGCCCATTTGTATAAGACATAAATAATTCTCTGAGGAATACAGTAATTATTATACGCTTTAATATAAAAATAACTGGCATAAGTTATGTTAAGTTGTGTCTGAATCAGTATATCAGATATTGAAAATTGAACGTCTGATTTATGATACACTACCCTTCCGTGAGAAATTTAAGATGAAATCAGAAGACACCCTTGACTGGTATCCGGCACAACTACCGCCTGTGAAAATTATTCTTGGCGAAGCCGTGCTGGCTGTGGGTAAACAGGGCCGACCGATTAATACCCGCACCTTGCTGGAATACCTTCAGGTCATGCAGGACAAACAAAAAAGGCGGGATGACAAAATCGCCATGCAGACTGCGATTGATGTTCTCAGGGATAATCAGCGCATTAACGGCAGACGTTAATGCACCTCCGGGCTCAGTGTCAGTTCTGAATGATCTCAACCGTATGGTTTTGTCCATCATCCTTCAGCGGTATTCTGTCATCAGGGAGGAGAACACCATCCAGTGTCACGCAATATTCTGCATCGCCGCGTGAAACACTAATCTGATAATGGCTTTCACCATATTGATATGCCATAGAAAAAGACGACCACTCATCCGGTAACCGGGCATGAACACTAAACTCAGTGCCGGAACGTTTTATCCCCAGTAATTCCTCGGTAAGTAAACGCCAGGCCCAGCCTGCGGAACCGGTATACCAGCTCCACCCTGCACGTCCGGTATGGGGAGCGACGCTGTAGACATCAGCACTCATGACATAAGGCTCAGCTTTATAAATCCCGACAGAGTCCGCATTCAGGGTATGATTTATAGGGTTGAGCATTGACCAGAGTTGCCAGGCTCGTCCGGCATTCCCCATTCGGGCAAAGGCCATCACTGCCCAGATGGCGCCATGCGTATACTGCCCTCCGTTTTCCCGCACGCCTGGCAGGTACCCCTGTATGTAGCCCGGATTTGGACCGTGTCCGTCGAAAGGAGGCGTTAACAGTTTGATCAGCCCTCCTTCGTTATCCACAAGGTGCTTATCCAGCGCCTGCATGGCCTTTGCGCACCGTCCCGGGCTCGCGGCGCCGGACAATACAGACCAGCTCTGAGCAATCGCATCAATCCGGCAGTCCTGTGAGGTTTTCGATCCCAGGGGAGTACCATCGTCAAAATACCCGCGCCGGTACCATTCCCCATCCCAGGCGTGGGCTTCGAGATTACTTTGCAGGCGCAGAGCCTGTGAACGGCACATCGCGGCGACGCTTTCATCCAGCCTGCGCTCCGCCAGCGCTGCAAACCGCTGCAAAATGTCGTACAGGAAGAAGCCCAGCCAGACGCTTTCACCTTTGCCTTCGATACCCACCCGGTTCATCCCGTCATTCCAGTCACCAGCACCCATCAGCGGCAGGCCATGCTCCCCGAAGCGAAGTCCATAGTGAATAGCTTTGACGCAGTGTAACCAGAGTGTCTCTTCGGTGCCGCTGATGACCGGCGTGTCATAGACAGACTCTTCACCAGGCTGAAGCGAGCGTCCCTCCAGATAAGGAATGCGTATTTCCAGTGCATCCATATCCCCCGTCGTTTCAACATAGTGGCAAACAGCAAGCGGCAGCCAAAGATAGTCATCGGAACAGCGGGTACGCACACCGTTGCCGTGGGGCGGGTGCCACCAGTGCTGCACATCCCCCTCGATAAACTGCCGTGATGCGCAGAGTATTATCTGTTCACGCATCCGGTCCGGAGCAGCGTGGCTCAGAGCCAGCGTATCCTGCAGCTGATCGCGAAAACCAAATGCACCGCCAGACTGATAGTAGCCACTCCGGGCCATAAGACGGCAGGCGACCGTCTGATACAACAGCCAGCCATTAACCAGTAAATTTACGGACGTGTCGGGGGTGTTAACTACGATTTTATCGAGAACATTGTGCCAGTGATTATGAATCCGGTTCAGCTCCTGGCGGACCGTATCCTCGTTCATGTAGCGGGCCAGCATCTCCTGAGCACAAACATCATTCTCCTCTGCGCCGAGGATAAAAATAAACGTCCTCTGGTCCCCGTCAATTAATGTAACCGCCGATTGCACCGCTCCGCAGGGATCCAGACCGGCCCCCGTCTTACCAGAAAGCTTTTGCAGTTTCATGGCCGAAGGGGCGTGAAGGGAACCATTACGGCCAATAAACTCCCGGCGGTCCCCTGTCAGAGAACAGTCATTACCGCTGACGGCAAAAAATGCAGTTCGGCCGCCACCATTATCACCATAAAAGTTATTCGCAAGCACCCCGCAGCCGCCGGGCGTTCTGGCCACATGTGTCACAATGTGAGGGGCTGAGCGCGTTCGTGTTTCTCCGAGCGTCCACTCTACATAGCCTGTGACGGAAAGTTGACGTGTCCGTCCCGAAGAGTTGCTGAGCGTCAGGAGCACCAGTTTAACCGGATCTTCTTCAGCAACCAGGACCGTCAACTCGCTGTCTATACCACTCTCACGATGGGCAAAAACGCTGTAGCCAAAACCATGGCGGGTCAGGTAATCACCGTGTCCGCGAACAGGTAAAGCCGTCGGCGACCAGCACTCCCCGCTCTCTTCATCGCGCAGGTAAAATGCCTCGCCGCTGCGATCGCTCACCGGATCGTTCTCCCACGGCGTCAACCGGTATTCATGGGCATTCTCATACCAGGTATAGGCCTGCCCTGCCTCTGAGATCACACATCCAAAACGAGAATTTGCCAGTATGTTCGACCAGGGAGCCGGTGTAAGCGTATTTTCCCGAAGGACGATCTGGTACTCCCGCCCATCCTGAGAAAATCCACCGTACCCATTGAAATGGCATAACTGACTGGTATCAGGGCTCCAGTCCGTATGTTGATTACGCTCGCGCACAGCACGCGGAATGAATGCCCTTGCCGGCGATTTCAGGGTATGAATACGCTGGTTAAGCTGCTCATTAATCCCCCCTGCGCGGTCATCAAGATAAAGACAGGCCACGCTCATCAAAAGCAACTTATCCTCAGCGGAGAGATGCTCACCGTTCCGGACAAAAAGCCCGCCCTTTTTATCCAGCAGACTGGCTTCAGACCCGGCATAAATTAACTCCATAATCTGATTTTGTAATCCCTGCTGGTAGCCGCCGGGGCTGTTATTCAGGATGACCAAATCAACATCCAGCCCTTTCTGTCTCCAGTAACGGTGTGCCTGAATCAGTGTGGTCACTGAGGTGATACTTTCCTCGCTGGTTATACTCAGCAGCACTATCGGCAGATCCCCTGAAATTGCCCAGCCCCACAGTCCGGACTGGCCACGCCGGTTGCGGCCGATCGCCTGGCCTTCGGCGCGCAGCTCCTGGACAGGGTAAAGCACAGCGCTGGCGAGACTATTGAACAACGTGGCATCATCTTCACTGGCGTTCATCTGGCGCAATACCACCAGACTGTGAGACCAGGCCAGTTCAAAGACGCGATCGGCGATAGGGTAATCGCGATATTTCTCCAGCAACGCCAGGCTCTGCTGACGGGTCTCGCTGATGCCATAAATGATATCAATCGTAACCGGCTGCCCCGGCTGCAGAATGATGGCGTTGCGAATTGCCAGTATCGGATCCAGCACCGAGCCCGACGTGTTGCCTAGCATCCCTCCCGTCTCTATTGCCTGTGCATTCGCAGGGTTTCTGCCACGTCCAATAAACCTTGCCCTGTCCGTTTCAAACGACACGTTATGTCGGTTATCGCCGTGCACCACCATCATGTGAAACAGGCAAGAGCCCGGTTCATCCGGTGAGCGCGGGCGCCGGTGGCAAAGAATAGCGTCACGCTCAGGAGCCAGCTCAGTCTGAATAAACAAATTGCTGAATGCCGGGTGTGCCAGATCGCTGGCATCAGGTGCCAGTACCACTTCAGCATAGGTTGTCAGCTCCAGAGAGCGAGGCTTGCGACCACGATGAATCAGTGTGAGCCGTCGCAATTCAACATCATCCTCCGGAGAGATCACCACCTGAGTTTTGACGCTGAGTCCCCCTAAGCTGCGTCTGAATTCTGCCCCCGCATCGGTGAACAACACTTCCTCGTCTTGTCCGCTGGTGTAGCCTGTTGGTTGCCAGGTATTGCTCCACACATCTCCCGTCTGGGTATCGCGGATGTAGCAGAATGCTCCCCAGTTATCACGGGTGGTATCACTGCGCCAGCGCGTTAGTGCAATATCATTCCAGCGACTGTAACCACCGCCGCCCGCGGTCAACATCAGATGATAATGGCCGTTGGACAGCAGTTGAATATCCGGGGAGGGGGTATCCACGCTATAGAAAATACGGGGTTCATAGCGAACGGGTTTGACCCTGCCCTCATGAGATTCAAAATGACGGCGCGGACTGTACAGATCGACCGCATCCGGCACACGCTCCTGTAACAGCAGACTCGCTGACCGGAATACCGTGCTGGACATAAAGCGTTCAGTCATGGGGGCGTCAAGCAGCACATGAGCCAGCGCCTGAAATGCCATACCCTGGTGATGCGCCATCCAGGACTGTACCACCGCATAGAGCTGACCGGTTGCAAGACGTGAGGGGGTATAGTCCAGCGCTTCATAAAAACCGTATTCTCCGCGTGCACCATTTTTTTGCAGCCTGAACAGGTTCTCACAGGCTCTCTGTGGGGAAACCATCAGCGCCAGCAGCGTGGCGTAAGGAGCAACAACCATGTCATCGGCAAGTCCCCTGCGCAGACCGAGCCCCGGTACGCCAAATGCCTGATACTGATAATTATGCTGAACATCAAAAGCATGATAGCCAGACTCTGAAACACCCCATGGTACCCCGCGTTCTTTCCCCCAGTGAATCTGGCGCATAACCGCCGACTGACTCATTTCATCGAGCAGGCTGCCGGGCCAGGTGGGCATCACCAGATTCGGCATCAGATATTCAAACATGGATCCGCTCCATGACATCAGGGCAGTTTCATTATCAATCGTGGTAAACAATCGACCCAGCGCGTACCAGCTTTTAAGAGGCAGCTGATTAGTCGCAATGGCAAGAAAACTGGTCAGGCGGATTTCAGACGGCAGGAGATCGTAGTGGCTCTTGTCAGGCATATTGGTGTCACAGTTATAACCGACGCTGAGCAGACTGGTTGCTTCACTGTACAGAAAGGCGAAATCCATCCGGGCATGCTCATCCAGCCGCTGTTCCAGCTCGGTGATAATATTGAGTCGCATTCGGGCCTGCTCCGCCACTGACGCCGGAGGCGTTCCTGTACCGGTTAATGTCGGACGGGCAAGCTCACTCAGCGTCGGCAGCGTCTGTTCATTCCAGGATGCAGGCAACCAGCCAAGCAACAGAGACCACTCATGGCAAAGCTGAACCAGTTGATGCTCCAGATGTCCAGCCCAGCGCATCTGAAGAGGAGATCCCTGATGACATGCGCTGGTCAGATGGTTGCACTGGGTGCGCATGCTTTTCAGTTCGCTGAAAAGCGCCTGCGGAGAGAGCGACACCGCGTTCAGGCAATGCTTGCGCAGCAGTCTCAGGCTGTCAGGTGGGTTCTTACCCCACTGTTTTTCCAGAATATCCAGCGTATCGTTCAGTCCTGCCAGTATCTGTTGGTTGCTTAAAACAGGCTGATGACGCATGGCGGACAGGCCTGCACGCAGGGTCAATAAATGCCCGGCCATGTTGCCGCTGTCGACGCTGGAGATATAGCGTGGACTGAGGGGGACCAGCGTACGGGTGTCATACCAGTTGTAGAGATGGCCCCGGTAGTGCTCCATTTTATCCATCGTGTCGAGCGTGAGCGACACGCGGCGGAGCACCTCTCCGCCAGGCAGGTAGCCAAAGTCCCATGCCGTCAGGTTAGCCATAAGTGAAAGACCAATATTGGTAGGAGAAGTTCGGTGTGCCACCGTCGGTTGTGGTATTTCCTGATAATTATCAGGCGGAAGCCAGTTCTCTTTTGCTGTGGCAAATGTTTCAAAAAAAGCCCAGATTTCACGGCTTGTCTGGCGTAACAGCTGTTTTTGTTCCTGATTAGGCGAAAAAACCTTACGCACGGGCTGGCGACTCAGCCAGCTCATCAGCAGCGGTGCCACACACCATACCAAACCGATCGGTAACGCAATCCCCAGCAGCTGTGGGGCAAATTGTCCGGTCAGTATTGTCAGCGCCACGCCACCGGCAACGTTCAGCCACATCGCCTGATAAAAACGTGCAACAGTGGGTCTGGCCTGACTGCTGTCCTGGCTGTGGCTGACCCACTGGCTGAGGTGACGCCTGCTTATCCCCAGTCGCCATAGCGTCACGGCGATCGCTTTCAGCGAATATCCGGCTTCGTGCGGCAGTATCGCAAAATTAAGGCTGATACCTGACAGACGCTTTAGCGCGCCCGCCCCCACCAGTAACAGATGCGGCTTCACGCGGCGACGCAGAGGTTTATGCAGAAGGTCGTGGCTAATGCAGAGGATGGCTGGCAACAGCCATATCAGCAACAGTATGCCCAGCCAGTAAACCGGATTGGGTACCCAAAGCAGAGCGAAGAACAGCAATATCAGTAAGGAGGGGGCGACCAGACTGCGACGTAGATTATCGAGTAATTTCCAGTAAGAAAGCGCGGTCAGCGGATTCCTGACCCGGGTTCCATCGGCTTTTCTGACGCGTGGTTTTAGCCAGTTAAGCAGTTGCCAGTCACCCCGGATCCAGCGTGAACGTCGTGCAACATCCGACAGATAATTATTAGGGTACTGTTCGTACAGTAACACCTCGCTCAGCAGACCCGAACGTGCATAGCATCCTTCAAGCAGATCGTGGCTGAGTACCAGATTTTCCGGGCAGATGTTGGTAGTGGCCTGCATAAAAATATCAACATCGTAAATCCCTTTGCCCACAAACGAGCCTTCCCCAAAGAGATCCTGATAAATATCCGAAGACATCATCGAATAAGGGTTATTGCCCGGTACGCTGCTGCGCAGGGCTGCGTAACGCCCCTGACCGTTACGTGGTATCTCCTCCGCAAGACCGGGCTGTAAAATACCGAATCCTTTGACAACCCTCTGGCGTACCGGATCATACTCAGGCGTATTCAGCGGATGCGCCATCGTCGCGACGAGTTTGTGTGCCGTATCGCGCGGGAGCACCGTATCGCTGTCCAGGGTAATGACGTATTTTATGTGACCCGGTAAAAGGTGGGCAGGCATCTCTGCAACGCTGACGAATTGCGTTCCGGGATGGCGCAACCAGCTGTTCAGTAACGCCAGTTTTCCCCGCTTGCGTTCATAGCCCATCCACGCTCCTTCCGAGGGGTTCCATTCAGGCTGGCGATGTAACAGATAAAAACGTGGTCGGCCGGAGGGGTAGCGGCGATTAAGCGCCTGCGTATCGGCGATAGCCTGTCTTAGCAGCGTGTGACTTTCCGGCGAGGGTTCATTTTCAGAATCAGCAAAATCAGTGAGCAGCGCGAACCTGAGATTTTCGTTTTCATTCCCCAACCAGCAGACTTCAAGACTGGTGAGGAGCTGGCTGAAACTTTCGTGGCTGGTCAACATGCAGGGAATGACTAACATGGTGGCACTGTCAGCGGGAATACCGGCTGAAAAATCCATCCCCGGCAAGGGTCGAGGAACGCGAAAACGGGTGGCTGTATCACTGAGCAAATCGCTCATTAACTGAGTTAATGCGATAATCAGAGGTAATATCACCGCGATCAATAGCCAGTCTGCGCCCTGCATGGCGGTTGCGCGCAATATTGCTGCGGTCGCAGCGGTTGTCAGCAACGCCAGGCTTCCAAGCCATGACAGCAGGGTTATTCTGTTGAAACTGTGCCGCAAGCGTATGAGCCCTGAGGCGTCTGCCAGGAGATGAATATCCAGCGCCTGTCGACCTTCGCCCGCAAGATAATAACCAACATGATGTTCCGGTGTCTCGGACGCTTTTTCCTCTGAAAACGCCAGCACCTTCTCAGCAACCTCAGGCTCGCTGAGACCACTGTCTCTGGCCAGAACCTCAACTACGTGCCGGTAATGATCCCGGGTATTGAAGTGCATCCGGGGATAGATGCCGGCAGGATCATTGCGTAATACCTGTTCGACAACGCTTATGGTTTCGGCGAAATCAGCCCAGTCCGTTTCACTCAATAAACGCAGGCCCGCGATGCTGTTACTGACGGACAGCTGGCTGGCGGCAAGCTGCTGATTGAAACTATGTATGAGAACGTCAGTGGTGATCCCCTGTTCCCGAAGGCACTGATCAACCCAGGTCAGAGGTAACGACAGCGCGTTGCCATGTCCCTGCAGGCGCCGCACCAGCTCTGCGACAAACGCACTGGTTAACGGAGGTCGGGAGCGCGCCATATCGGCAACCACCATGATTAAATCACCAGGCGCACTCTCTGCGCATTCGACAATCCTTGTTATCCACGTATCAGCAAGGTTTCTGTCCTGCTGCGCTTTTATCACTTCCATACTGATACGACGAAGATTTTCAATCAGCGCAAGGCGCAGCATTCCCGGTAACGCCCAGATTTCACCTAGTGTCAGCGGTGTCACCTGTTGATAGGCAGTGAGATAGCTGGTCAGGCTTGCGGCATCCCAGCGGCCATCGCCGTGAGCAATGGCCTCTGATGCAATATGATAAATTCGTGGGCAATTCAGCGGCGATACCAGCGACGGAAGACCTTTGCCAAAGCTTTTCGGCAGATGCTGGCGGACAGTGCGGATTTGTTCCTCAATCAGATAATAATTGTCCAGCAACCATTCACCGGCGGGCATGATACTGGTCTTTTTACCGGCGTTAAGCTCATAGCAGTTTTGGGTAATGACGGCTTCATTGTCACCAAGTCGTTTCAGAAGATAATAAGGGTGCTTATCCGGTGATACTTTATGAGTCCGCGCCAGCTTCTGGCCGTAGCGTTCCATCTGGACGGTCGAAAAGAGTTCTGACCGCGGCGAGCTTTCACCGGCAGGATCGTTCGCTGAAAACGTTACGTTTTCGGCAGCATTCATCGGAATACGGGAGCGGTTAAACCACGCTCTTGGGTTCATTTTCATAGCATTGCTCTGATGCGACGTTAGCGCGCAGGAGCAGTTGCGAAATCAGTTCAGAAACGTTCTCTCAGGATGTGCGTCAGGCATCAGGGATTTAACAGCTGCCGGAATCTAACATAAGTATAGGACATGAGCTCTGTTCTGCGGTTTTGGTCGAGCTAGCATCGGGAGATAAACAGAGCCTTACATCCGGGGCAAAGCATGGTCTGGTTGAGCCGGATTTTTGACAACGGTTGTACTGATTTTAAGCCACAAACAGGACAGGCAGCAGTGGCAGTAGACGCACTGCTGAAGAGTTTCATTGCATAATTGATAACAGACATAACCATTAACCTTTCAATGAATGAACTTCACCGTATCACATGTGGTTAAGTTTTGATCTGTTTATTTTGTCACGCTGAAAATCAGGAAAGATAAATGTTTGCAGCCACAGGCCCCCTGAGACCGTTGATCCGGCAAAATTCTATGCGGCTTCCTGGGATGAGTAATTCTGATTCGCGAAAGTTAACGGCTGAAATGTGAAGCAGAACGTCTTTTCGGCCATCAGATGGGATGATGAGGCCTTTACCACTAAGAATGTCAAAGCTTTTGACAATTCCTGTCATTTTATGGGACAAGTCAATTCCTTACTGAAAACACGTAAAGACTATACATTGAAAATGGCATTCAGCCATTTTTATTTTTCCTACAGGACCTCTGGACGGCTAAAAGATAATTTGCTTATATCGATTCCATGTGCCTTAATGAATCCCATCAGTTCGATGTACGAATGAAATTTTGAAGCTTTCCGGGCAGTTCTCATTACCAGGCGCTATCGTTGATATCTCCTCTTTTGAGTCCATACGTTTAATCTTATACGTTTGCTATTAATGCTATTATGTTTAATGGGAGTCAGTATGTCCACAAGAATTAAAGGTTTGGTAAAATGGTTTAACGAAGATAAAGGTTTTGGTTTTATTTCACCTCTTGACGGAAGCAAAGATGTCTTCGTCCATTTCTCCGCACTCCATGGTGAGAATTTCAATACCTTATTTGAAGGACAGAAAGTTGAGTTCGCCATGCAGAGTGGTGAAAAAGGGCCTGCTGCTACAAACGTAATACTTTGCGATAAATGAATATATGTGGGTCTGCGACAACGATGAAGGATTATTCCTGAGTAGACAGATCCATAACTTAAATCAGATGAAAGTCGTTTATTCTTAATATCTAATCAGCCTATTTTTCAAAATTATGAGTATGCTAACCGATGTGATGAAGTGCAGTACTACTGCATAAAAAGTCTAAAAGCTCAAGCTAACCGCAAGTTAAATAAGAAGTGCGTAATGGCTTTGAACTTAATGGCATCTGCCAGTTAATATCTACGAGAGAACAGGGTAATAGAATATGATTAAAGTCCTTGTTTTCTTTAATGCTGAATCCTGTAAAGTCATAACCGTTCTGGAAGGTATATCCTCTATCAGGCAGGAATATCCAAACGGTGAAGAAACACATCTTCAGATTATGTCTGCAGGTTTTCCTTCCTTAACTGGCGATCATGGTATTGTTTACGTGGCTACTGACAGGGAGTTAACGTCACAGGAGATACTTGATGCGGCCAGGAAATATTTATAGCATTTTTGTCATGCTCTCTGATCCACGTTTAATTGCACGCTTACCCTATTTATCAGAATCGAACAAAAAATGAGTTAAAAACTTTTATGGCCTGCTAACAGCAGGCTTTTTTTACATTACACTTTTTTAGAAACACCTCTATAAAGAGAGAGTAATTCGCTACCCTCTGACAAAATGCAGGTGTCTCTCCCCTGCGTCCATCTTGCCATTTGTGAAAAACCTTACTAAGTGGCGGCGCTAATTCACTAAATGTCTCTCCTGATTTAAAGCTCATCAGGTATGACTGAAACAACAAGTTATGAGTGTATAAAAGGCTCTTTAGATGACTCCTGGCATCATAGTTTTTAGTACCCGCAAAAATGCAGGGACATTTCGTAGGAGTTGGGATTTTTTTCTTGCACATTCCTCTTAATTTTGTCTTGCGATAAGAGATTTATATCAGTAGTCTAAACCTCGTTAATAACAATATGTACCAATCGGATTAAAATGCTCATTAATAAAAATCGGGTTGATGAGCAACCGTCGACATTGGTATTTACTGAACAACGAAAAAATGTTAAAAGGTCTCTTTATGTCAGATGCTCTTACACAGTTAAATAATATCCGTACCTTACGTTCCCAGATTCGTGAAATGTCATTAGATGTACTGGAAGATGTTCTGGAAAAGTTTAAAATTATTCTTATAGAACGACGAGAAGAAGAGACATTACGTCATTGCAAATGAAAGTCAGCGCCGCGATAAACTGGAAACACTTCGTCAGATGATGTTTGATTAGGGTATCGACCCATCCGAACTTATGGCTGCTATTGGCTCTCCGGGTAAGGTTAAAAAGACGCGCTCCCCTCGCCCCGCGAAGTATCGATATACTGACGAAACTGGAGAGTCAAAAACATGGTCAGGTCAGGGGCGAATGCCGAAGCGGATCTCAAAGCTGATTGCTGAAGGTGGGGAATTAAAAGATTTTGAAATCAGTTAAAAAGAGCCGGGTTATACCCGGTTCTTTTTTATAGGCCGCAAGTTGCCTTAGAGAATAGTCGAGAAACATTTATTTCCGTCGATGTAGCCGAGGAGCTGTTTAAAATCACAGTGCTGCTTAAGGGACAAACCGGTTTTCTTGCAGATCGTTACAGCGAGCGAAATGAGAGCCATCAGGAGCTTTCATTCCGAGTCAATCAGGACAAAAAATAACGTATGTTCTTCGTGAATCCATACTGCATGAGCTTAACAACGTCTACTATTGGTACGGAGCGGACCGACCAGCTTGTTGTCAGGTCCGCTTTGAGCGATCAGCAGACGTTGGCATGACTATTGAATCGGGGCGATTCATTCCTTCTTCATCCGTGTTCATTTCAACACTAGAGCGAAACTGCAGATATTTGATCTGCAGATCATGTGAATACATAAGCTGAAGGTGTATTTTCTATCATTGCCTTACAACGAGAGAAAACGACAAGTCAAAAGGATTCATTATGCTCAGTAACGAGTTTTTGCGCTTTTTTCAAACTTTAGACACAGCAGATGTACCCGACGATGTCAGGAAAATGGCGAACCTAGTGTGGGATAATATGGATAGTATTACCCCATTAGGTACCGCGCAGGGCCACCGGATTAGGCGTATCGTAGAGCTGGCGCAGTCCGCCTGGGATGCTCTCAGCCTGGAAGTCCAGCCACTGCCTGAGCAGAACTCCGAACGCGTCCCCACGTTCAGTCGGATAAGAAGGTTGTCCGTTGGACCGTTCAGAGGATTTGCCAGACAGGAGGAATTTGATCTTGATTCGCGTTTGGTGCTGATTTATGGACCCAATGGAACTGGGAAGTCAAGTTTCTGCGAAGCTCTTGAATATACATTATTAGGCAGCGTTGCTGAGGCTGAAAGTAAACGCTTTCGTAATCAAGCCGACTATTTTAGAAATGCATACGTCAATCAGTTTTCTGCGCCTGTGATTATTGGTGTTGGAGCTCAAGGGCAGGATGTAGCGATTGAGGATAACGATGCACAGCACCGCTTTTGCTTTGTTGAAAAAAACCGTATCGACAGCTTTTCAAGAATTGCGGCGCTGGCCCCGGCAAGGCAGACCGAACTAATATCAACGTTATTCGGGCTGGATGCATTCAATGATTTTGTCCGAAATTTTACTGCAGAGATTGATGCCAGATACATCGATCGAACGGGTGTAAAAGCTACTCAATTGGCAGAAAAACGCCGCACTCTTGATGGGGCAACCCAGCAACTAGAGACGGGTAAGACCGATCTGGAAGGGCTGGCTTCTGAGGAACAGAAGCTGGCCTCTGAGGAACAGAAGCTGGCCTCTGACTATCGTGAGGGTCTGACTTTTCAGCAGATGATCGTTGAATTAAAAGGGGATGAGCAAAATATCGGGGCAATCTCGCAGCTTGAGACAGAGTTACAGACACCTCTTCCGAACAAGTGTCATCTAACCTGCGCGATATTGAAGGACTTAAGTGGTGCTGTCGAAACAGTATTGGCGGATCTGGATGGCAAGCAGAAGCAACTGGCTGAGGCGAGTCAGCAGGTTTCGTTTAAAAATTTATTCGAAGCAGTCGTCCAGTTGCAGACCACAAGCCCCGAACATTGCCCTGCATGCCATACTCCAATTCAGCAAGTCACGAAAAACCCCTTCAGTCATGCCAGTGAAGAATTGCTAAAGCTTGAGTTTTTGTCGGCCTTACAAGATGAAATAGCTCAACTGGAACAATCATTCAACCAGCAGATGCATCGCATCTCGCAAGTTGTCGGCACCTGTTGCCAGTTTCTTCCACATGAAAATGTTCTCGAAAGATTTCGGGAAGAAAATGGCATCGCTTTGTGGAATGTTTTGCACCAACCAGCAGGTGATGGTGTGACACTCTGGGCTCTTATGGAGAAACAGGTGTTGCAGTTGGAAGAAGAAGATAAGAAAACGGAAGCAGCTACTCAATTGCGGGAATCCCGGCTACGTGATCTTGCGGGGTTGCGTGAGTCAGAACGCCAGATAACAATATTACAGACAAGAAGAAGTGCAACAGAAAGGGCTATCGCGGCGGCTAAGTTATTGATTGATAACTTTGATACGGAAAACAGGCAGCTTATTGAAGATGTTGTACTTGAGGAATCCGATGTAAGAAAAAACAACGAAATTTCAGTAGCCTATAGTCGATTCGTATTGCAGTTGAATGCCTATAAAGAGAGTTTGCCTCAGCAGTTGGTTGCGAATCTCGGAGACGGTATTGTTACACTGTACAATGCATTCAACCGTAATGACCCTCCAGGAGAAAAGCTCGCTGGTATCAAACTCCCCCTGGTGCAGAATCAGCGGCTGGAGGTGGCATTCCAGAACAATCCAACGCAATATTTTGATGCCCTGCATGTGCTCAGTGAGGGGCATGTACGCTGCATAGGGTTGGCTATTTTGTTGGCAAAAAACATCAGTGAGCAATGTCCACTTTTGATATTTGATGATCCTGTCAATGCTATCGATGACGATCACAGAGAATCTATTCGAAGAACGCTGTTTGAAGACGCCTTATTTGCAGATAAGCAAATAATACTGGCATGCCACGGAGAAGAGTTCTTCAAAGATATACAGAATTTATTGCCAGCGCCAGTGGCAGCACAGTGCAGAACTTTCAGCTTTTTACCACGTCTGGACGAATTGCATATCCGCGTGGATTTTAACTGCGCCCCTAGGAACTATATTCTTTCTGCGCGAAGCCATTATGAACGTAATGAAATCAGGGAAGCATTGACTAAATGCAGGCAGTCACTTGAATCTCTGATGAAGGGTAAAGTCTGGCGTTATGTAAACAAGCACGGTGACGGTAACCTCAGTCTTAAACTAAGGTCAGCAACTGCACCTATTGAGCTGCGTAATCTCTCAGAACAATTGAAAAAACAAATTGGTCGTGCCGATTTTAATCACCCAAATAAAAATGCCGTGTTTTCTCCCATCGATATTTTGACCGGATTTAGCGGAGAATCACGTGAATGGCGATACCTTAATAAAGGTACACATGATGAAAACGACAGGGCAGAGTTTGACAGGGCAACTGTAGACGCCATGATAGGTGCAATCGAGGCGCTCGATCAGGCCGTGGGTTAAGATTAGTACTAGATCCCTCGTGTGATGTGGTTCAACAGAGGTGGAGCTATATGAAGTGGTCAAAAAAGTTGGCCACTTCATGAGGTTTTTTTAAACCACGATAGGTCCGATCCTGGCTCGGAGCGGGCTGGTTCACGGATCAGAAGATCCTCTCTGAGCGAGGAGCGGAAGTTGTGCTTGCACATGTATAGAGTAGCTAGAATAATATCAAACTGAAATGCTAGGAGATTCGTATCTTAAAACATCCGATTCTTTACTACCTATCAGTTGCTGGTAGTATTTATTGACTTTTTAATAAACCATCAATAAGGACTGATTTGTGGCAGACTTAACATTAAGCGATTTGCTAACCCCTCCAACCTCGGCTGATCCTGTGTGGTTCCGGAGTCGTGGTAGACATTTTGAGCGAGTCCTTAATCAGTTTTTATTGAATGAGAAAATGGACCCTCACATGAGTATGCGTCCAAAGGGTGAAGAAATTGATGGTTCATTTGTTTTGGATGATCGTTACTTTTTACTTGAGGCGAAGTGGCATAAAGATCCTATTCCAGCATCAGATTTATACGCTTTCAAAGGGAAGGTCGACGGTAAGCTAATCGGAACAATCGGGGTTTTTTTCTCAATGTCTGATTATAGTACTGAAGCTGTAGATGCGCTTCTTAAAGGAAAAGAACTGAACATAATTCTATTTGGTCATAATGATCTTTTATCAATAGAAAACAGAATGATTACTATGCGTGAAGCTTTGAAAATAAAACTTCGCTTTGCCGCTACCTATGGACAACCCTACTATTCGATAGAATCTTATTTATCAAATATTATTAAATCAACCAAATTAGAAAAAGACCAGGATTCTAAGCGAGCATGGAGTATAATAGTTGAAGGTGAAGAGGATGTTAGTACAATTAAAGAATTACTCTCTCGCTTTGAAATAAATAGTGGTTTTACTATTTTCCCTGCAGGTGGCCAACTATCTGTTCCCTCCCTTTCAGCGCACTTATTAAATACTGGAAATACTAACGTAGCAGCGATTGTTACCCCCATCAAAAACCCCAAAGTTCAATCAATGCAAATGGCAGAGCTTAAATCTCTTGAAGTAGAAATAATAACTTTACCAGCTACACTCGAGGATTGGCTTGATAATTATGTTACAACGGAATACCACAATGCTACTTTCATGTTGTCTAGCAGAAAAGGGAAAATGGCACGTCGGTATGCTCGTAATGCAAACTTGGAGCAGCTATTATCCGATAACCCATCTTTTAATACATTGATAAATAAATTGAAAAGCAACCAAATATAATGTTTTGTATCCTAATTGGCTAATGCAATAAATAGCACGATGTAAGTAACCTCCGTTCATCGCATGAAACTAGCTAGAGTAAAGGAATCTAAGTCTTCCATGAGCCGTGAGTTCAACGGGTCGAAGCAACGCTATCCTTAAGCGAGGGGGGGGACGTTGCCATTAAGCGAAGAACGCGTGACCAGCTCCCCGTAAATCAAGACTAGGTGCTGTTAGCTACTTCCGCTGTTGGCACTAAGCGGACATTTCAACATTGGCTAGACAGATGTTGTAGTAGCTAAATTGAGATATCCGTCTCGGGGCTGCGGATGTTTTCCTGGACTGTTATGTTGTGATCCCAAGATGCTGCCGGTACTTCACCGGACTCATTTCACCTAATGATAGCTTGATACGCTCTGACCTGCTCCCCGTTGATTAATACACCGCGATGTTAGTAATGTCTTCATCAGTCACATGAGGACATCCCCATGAAGAAGCGATTTTCCGACGAACAGATCATCAGTACTCTCCGCGAGGCCGAAACCGGTACTGTCAACCTGACTGTACCAGGCTGGCATTAAACTCAAGGTAACGCTCACTGTAATAAGTGAGCGCAGTCCGCTATGAGCGAACTGCGGACCTTTACACTCATGATCACCGCTTATGTATGCATTACGAACATAGCACTGTAGTAATCATCGGTAGCTCCGGTACACTCGCTCTGTACTAAAATGCTTATCTAATAGATGATTTAAGAAATCGTCACAAGATCAAGATGGATTTATCAACATGACTAGAACAGAAAGACTTCTCGAACTACTACAGATATTAAGGGCACAAAGATATCCGATCACTGCATCCACCCTCTCAGAAAGACTGGGAATAAGTGTGCGATCCCTTTACAGAGATATAAAAACGCTGCAGTATCAAGGAGTAAGCATTGAAGGTGGTGCTGGAATTGGTTACATCGTTAAGTCTGACTTTCATTTGCCACCCTTAAACCTTTCTCATGAAGAAATCAATGCCATTACACTTGGGTTAAATTGGGTATCTCATAATACTGACCGTGATTTCAAAATTACCGCAAAGAGTGCACTTGCCAAAATACACGCCGTCATTCCTGATGAATTAAAAAACCTTATTGAGAGTCAATCCTATCTGATCGGTCCTTCAGAAAATAATGAGATATATTTTGAAGGTGTTCGCAATGCTATTAAAAAGCGCATGAGAATAAAACTAAAGTATTGTGATAAGAAGGATTGTTACTCTTCTCGAATCATATGGCCAATCGGATTGGTATACATGGAGTCATGCTGGCTTTTGGTTGCATGGTGTGAAATGAGAAATGATTTTCGTCATTTTAGAACGGACAGAATTCAAGATATTGTGCAACTGGATTCTACATATAGTGAAAGCAGAGAAGTTTTATTGAAAAAATGGAGGCTTAAAGAAGGGATCTGCGAGGAGAAAGAGTACTGACAAAAACTGTCACAGCTAATTTGTATACTAACCCAGCTGAAAGACTCAATTCTACTTCATAGGGGGGGGTATGAATTTCAAGAATAAAGTTGCTGTCATAACAGGAAGCACTACAGGTATAGGTGAGGTAGTCGCAGACCAATTACATAAGCATGGATCTAAGGTCGTTATTGTATCCCGTTCGTCAGAACAGGCTAAACAAAAAGCGAAACAATTATCTTCACAGGGACAACAAGCCGTGGGGATCGGATGTGATGTGTCACAGCCGGAACAAGTACGGCACATGATAGATGATGTTATCAAACATTTCGGCAGACTTGATTATGCAGTAAATAATGCAGGCTTAACAGGTGAACATGGTATAAATATAACTGAGCAGACAATTGAAAACTGGGATAAGGTTATTGCAACTTCATTGAGCGGTGTTTTTTACTGCCTAAAATATGAAATACCTCAGATGATGAAATCTGGTGGCTCTATAGTTAATTTATCTGCAGTAAATGGACTGGTTGGCATTCCTGGGTTAGCACCTTACACCGTGGCTAAACATGGCATAATCGGTTTAACCCAAACCGCAGCGCTGGAGTTTGCATGTGAAGGCATTCGAATCAATGCAGTAGCTCCGGGCTATGTCCAAACCCCACGAATGAGTGAGTTCCCAGAAAATATCGTACGTAGTTTCGCAAATAGCCACCCTATGAAAAGGATGGCAAAAATGCAAGAAGTAGCAGACTTCATACTGTTTTTACTGTCAGATAATTCAGCATTCTGTACCGGAGGAGTTTATCCAATCGATGGCGGTTATTTAGCTGAGTAAAATTTCCCTAAAGCCCTTTTAAACTTTAAGAATTGCCTCGCCAAAGTCGTAGGCTAGCTGGGGTGTATAGTTAACGCTTCCATTATCAGGCCTGTGATGAAAATATTTCAAGTATGGGTTAATATTGGGATTGATGATCGGCACTCCATTTGTTCATATATCATGCCATTAACAACGTCCTCTTCTGGCACTCATGGGACGTCCAGGGCCCGGGAGTACTCCCCTGGACGCATGGTCCAGATTGATCATTATGATTTTTTATGGTTTTGTGAAGATAAGAATAACGAGAGCCAAAAAGGCTAAAATTGAAGAGGAGCACTACCATGAGCAATCCAGAAATAAAAAATAAGGGCCATGAACCTCCGGATGGTCTTCCTCGTTATCGTCTCCTGACAGGTAAGGATGACGCTAAATTTTGTCATCGGGTTTCAGAAGCACTGGCGCTTGGTTATCAACTGTATGGCTCCCCCGCCGCAACGTTTAATGGGCAGGATGTGATTGTTGCGCAGGCTATCATATGGCCTGAGGTACAGCAGAATCAGGCTTCGTAGGAATGAGTGGGCTCGCAGCGTCCGGAATCCGCCCGGTGCTGTAAATCACCGCAAGGTCTGTCATAAGGTAATTGCATCACGCATCGCGACACCTTTTTTCTTTACGCAGGCCTTCTCTTTCACTGTTTGTCAGAACTGTGGACCGCAGTAATCTCCACCCCGTGCTTTAATCAATGAGAGTGATGTCGGGTGCAAATTAAACTACCTTTCTCAACAGCAAAGGCGGGATAACCCTACCTTCGCAGGGTTTCTACGCCTGGTAATATGCCCATGACAGTCTCTAAGACCGCTTAGAGCGAGAAGCGTAAGTGAGAGTTTGTAATGATTACCAGGATGCAGAACTAAAATCGGCCGCTGATAATCAATGAAGAGCAGGTCAGGGTGACCAGCTCCCTTCCGTTTATATATTTCGGGCAGGCGAGCATACGTTTTTACTTAATACTCGTTCACTTTAAGGCTTCGTCTCTGCCGTGATACCAGGTTTCAAAAGCATCAGGGGTCATCGGTTTGGCAAAAAAATAGCCCTGAACTTCATCGCAGCCCAGCCTTCTTAAAATATCAACGGTCCTGGCATCCTCGACGCCTTCGGCCAGAACGATATAGTCGAGCTGCTTGAGGAGTGTGATAACGTTGCGAACAATAATGCGGCTGGCATTGTCGTCAGCAACCTTACTCACAATAGAGCGGTCAAGCTTGATGATGTCCATCGGGATTTGTCGCAGGTAATTAATGTTGCTGTATCCGGAACCAAAATCATCCAGAGATATTTTAAATCCGCGTTGTTTGAGCATGTCCAGGCCGATAAGTGCAGCGGGGCTTTCCAGCATCTTCTCGGTTTCCAGACACTCCACCCCCAGCAGGGCGGGATCCAGACGCGCGTCCAGCATTTTCTGTTCCAGCTCATCGCAGAAATCTGGTCTTGAAAAATCACTGGCAGCCAGATTAATCGACACAGGGAAAGAAAGTCCACGGCTTTGCCAGGCACTCAGTTGCACAATAGTGTGATCGATAACCCATGCTGTGAGTTCACGCATCAGGCTGGTCTTTTCGACCAGAGGAATAAACACACCCGGCAACACTTCGCCATTTTTAGGATGTTGCCATCTAAGCAAAGCTTCGGCTCCGGTTACACGCCCTGTCACCAGTGAGATTTTCGGCTGATAAACCAGATATAAGCCCTGGTTTTCTTGTAGCGCTTGTCTAACTTCAGTAAGAAGGCTGAAATCAGTCTTCTTACGGCTATCCAGTGCGTCATCATAAACTGTAAACTGGCGCCCCTGACTTATCCCTTCATGCAATGCGCTGACTGCACGGCGCAGTATTTCATTCGATGTCAGAGATTTATCGCAAAGCCCGGAGTCACCCATGTGAATATCAAGATCAAGGGGAACTTCAGGGGTAAGCCTGGCCTGGATCCCCTGAAGGCTTTGAGAGATATCTTCTAATGTCCGAGTTTTTTCCTTATGGGTAAAAAAGGCAAATCGTCCAACTGCCACGGCGTAGAGCGGCCCTTCTAAAGGTAGGCGGATCTGCAGCTCTGCGACCATATTACGAAGTAGATTTTCTACGGCAGTCATACCGAGTGAGCGAGCCATTTCGTAGGCTAATGGCATATCAATACAATCAATAATGACGAGCCTGAATACGCCTTCAGTTGAAACCTCTATATCCTTCAGCAGTCGCTGCCGGTTTGGTAATAGCGTGACTATATCGAGGTAGCCGACGGAGTGCCACGAGGCCAGAAAATCCGATATAAGTCCTGCAATCTTTTCAAAAAGATCGAGCTGCTCGTCTGAAAGTTCCCTGGGCTGAGTATCGAGGATACACAAGGTACCTATGGGTACTCCATCCTGGGTTTTAAGTGGGCAGCCTGCATAAAAGCGAATGAATGGAGCCTCTTTCACCGCGTGATAGTCACGAAAGGTAGGGTGCAGATGAGTGTCATGACAAATGAATGTCTTACTCTGCTCCTGGGTCTGTACGCAAAATGCCTCGCTCAGGCTGATTTCAGTGACGGCAACATTTTGGGCTGATTTGATGTATTGCTTTTCTTCATCGAGAACAGAAACAAAGCCCATCGGCATGTTCAGCAATTGGCATATTAGATGAGTATATTTTTTTAACGCATCATCCCGGCCCTTGTCAGGATTTTTCAACAAGTCGATTGCCGCAAGTCTTTTACTTTCATCTCTGCTGAGATCGGTCAACATGGCAAGACATCCTCCGGCGCAATAGGCTTCTGGTTATTCCACACTCAAAGGTAGCATGCATCATTCTTCCAATGGCATATGGTAATACATACGCTGTGACCTGCATAAACTCTCACATTAAAATGTTTCCAGTTGATTGTCTCCCGGAAATGTCGCCCCCGGCCGCCCGGTAATCCATTTGCTGGTTTTGTTTGTGTCAGTAATGTCCGCTCCTGGCACAAAGCAGACGTTAAGACTTACAGCATCGGGAAGCTTCTGGATGCCGCGTCAGCGGCATGGAGGCGCCAGATGAGGTTACATGTGTCTGTGGAGTCAAATGGCGCCGAAAGCCCGGCGTAGCCGGTTACCTGGCTATAAACTCTGCCACCCTACCCCCTGCCCTGATTAGCCTTAACCCGCTAACAGCAATAAAGAAGTAAAAGTAATCCCTTTTAACCCCGGTGAGCGGGCTTTACGGCGTTTACGACGTAAAGGGCGTTATTTCCGGGGCCTAAGCGGCGGCAGCTTGCTGCTGACGCTTAGGGGGATGTTCAAAAAAAATTTCAGCGACATCAGGGAACTTAACACGGTAGCTTGTATCTAACCGTTTGTGGTGATCAGCCACCACTTCTGAAGCAGTGTGAGCCGCTCCCGTTCAGCAAAGAACGTAAAAAAACCGACTAACGGCGGTTTAGCTGTCTGGTCAGGAAGTTGCGCTTGCGAGCCGAGCTGCAAATCCAATGAAGAACATCCCTACCAGCGCGTTTCCGATGGCCGATAACCTCCGGTTCCCTTTCAGACGGCTTAACAGGTAAGAGCCGCAGAAAACGAGGAAGCCGAAATAAACGAGAGTGATGCCTGGCCTCGCTGGGGTCAGTTTGGATATAGAGAATTATTGTACGGTAAGCCTGTGTTTTGAACAGGCTTACCTCTCGCAATGATGTACTCCCGCGCTATACGCCGTTTCCCGTGAATTTTCCTTAATCGGATAACCTAAATACGATAACCGCTGACGCAAAATCAATCGGTTACGAATTGTGGTTGGTTAAATAATGCGCTTAACATACAAAAATTTCAGATCTCCAAACTGACCCCTATTATCGAGTTCGGTGACCGCCTGAGCGATCACCTTTAATACATTGGCAGTTACACAGAATTACTGACAGGCTCCTGAGATAATACACCTAAGTCCAATCCTGATAGCCGTTTTCGTGAATCCAGACAATACCCGCTGGGCAGTTTTCACTTAAAAACCAAAATCCTTCAAATGCATCACAATCCATATCATCCTCAGTTTTGGGAAATGCCATTTCAAAAGCTTCGATCTGTTTGTCGATGCTTCCTGAGAGGAACTTTCCATGGCGAGCAAGTTTGATCTCACCATCCTCCAGCAAACGCCTAATAAACCAGATATAAAGCGATTTTTCTTCTTTATAAGTTAGCTTATAGACGCCATCAACACTTTCGGGGTCGATATTTTTCCATAGCATGGTAGTAGAAGCTCCTCGAAGAAACTCTTTCCTTTCCTGGTATTGTTTTTCGGTTAAATACGTCACCTTACATCCTCTCCTATCTAAATTTTACTTCAAATCTGTTTAATGATGTTTTGGATGCAGCTTTAATATCGGGATTACCAATGATATCAATTGTCCACCTTGCTCCTGTTTTCTCTGCGGAAGCTGAAAACTCTCGAAGATTGATTGTTTGATTATCGTTTATTTTTGCATACATCAGCCTACCGTCTGGAAGAATCTGCTCTTTAAATGGTATTCCACCAGTTAGAGATGTAGCAAAGCTAATAATTTCATCCTCAGTTAATTTTTCTGAAGCAAAAACTTTAGTTTTACCTCTGGTATCACTCCCTCCAGGCCCCAAAACTTGTTGTAACGACTTCCCAAAAACATTTAATTCAGCGTTAGGGTTTTGTTTGTTAAAAATACTTACTAGTTTGGCAGTGTTATCTTTTTGCAGGCTTTTGACATAATCTGCCGTTTTCGTTGACAAACCGGTACCTGCAACCGTTTCGCCTTTAATAAATCCGGCAACAGGCTGAATATTTAGTGTTTTTGTTATATTCAGTTCATCGTAGGCCTTCACCAACTGCTGTGAAAGCTTTTTCAGGCTGTCTTCGGTTTTACCCAGAATCAATGTGCTGCCGGTCGTTACAGCGCCTGTACCAATGATAGCCTCTGGTGCCACAATATCTGCCGCATAAATACCGGCCTGATTCAGGCAAAGCGCAGGATTTGTTTTACAACTAGCGATGACCAATCTTGCCGCCAGAACCAGCTCGGGGGCCGCACCAACCAGAGTCATGCCACCTGCGGTCAGCGCCATACCTCCACCGCTGGCAGCAGCCACGATAATCGCCGCTTCCCGCCGGGCCTGAACGCGTTTGGCTGCTTCCTTGTCCCCTTTATCTGCCGCAAGAATATCCCGCTGATTATCCAGAGCATATTGTTGTAGCATATGCTCCGTCATATTGTAACGGTAAACATTTTGCGCGCTGTCTGCTCCGCTATACGCACTTTCGGGAGTATGTGTGGTCAGCGCCCCGGTCAGCGCGCCAATCACGCGGGCCGTCTGCTCTTTTGCCTCATTACCGTTTAGCGCTTCCTGCAGACGCCGCAACTGGCGCTCTTGTTCATTTAGATTTGCGGGTTCGAACAACGAGCTTTGCATGATGACCCCGGCCAGTTCCGCTGCCAGTGCGCCGGCGGCCGCGCCTTTACCATCACCTCGTCCGATTTCCGCGCTGATGCCAGCAAGGACCGCATGGCTGACCGATTTTCCGGCCACGCCTAACACTTCACCGTTGTCCCCAATCAGCCCTGCGCCTTCGGCCTGAACCTGATTACCAATATTTGATAACAGCGCATTGACCAGATTGTCCTTAAAGCTGCCGCCATTGATGCCGGTGTTCAGGCTGGAGCTGATAACCGACTGCCCGGCCACACGCTGGACAACCTTGCTCCACCCCTCATCCTTTGTCAGAGCCGGCAGACGCGCCTTGTCCGGCGACACACTGACGTTCATCACCTCATCGAATCCGGCCAGCGCCCCGCCTATAGCCATGGAGGTGGCCAGCGATTTGACCGAACTGCTGCTTCCCAGTGCAGACAGGGTTTTTGACAGATTACCCTGGTTTTCAACCAGCGCAACCGCCGCCTGGGAAACCAGGGATGTCATACCCGCATAGGCTGAGCCATACACTGCCGCGGAAGCCGTTGCACCCGTGACGCCGGTTGCTGTGATCGCGCCACTTCCAGCCAAAGCAGCGAGCCCCGTTCCGGCAGTCACTGCAGCAGCCGCTATCGCAATCACCGCGGCGACAGCCGGATTCAGGCTCTGGCTTTTATAGTTCCAGCTGTCGTAGGCATCCTTGACCACGTTCCACTGTACATCATTGCGGGTGTTCAACCCATTTAGCCATTCGGTACCCGGCTGAACGCCGAGTGCGGTAATGGCTCCCTGCAGCGCCTGACCATTTTTGGTTTTAACATCAGCACTGATGCCGCTTGCCGCATCTACCGTCAGCTTACCGCCGGCGTAAACGGAAGGCAGGACCCATTTCCCTTCGCTGTAGCCCTTATTTGCCTGTTTAATATAAAAGCCTTTCGAGGTGCTGACGGTCTGCTCGAAGGTCGTATTCTTTACTGCCAGGAAATTGACTTTTCCGTTGGTACTGGTCAGCGTCGCATTTTTCCCCGCCTCGATTTTACTGGCTTCATAGGTACTGTCATCGCGACTCAGCAGGTTAAGATTGCCTCCGGCAGTAAACTCCGTCACCCGATTGGTGGTCGTATGCTTTGTCTGCTTAACCGTGGTTTTCTGTCCCCACCATTTCCGTTTGGTGGTTTGTTTCTCATAATGGCTGGACTCTTCCATCGCCTGCGCATAGAGCCAGCCACCTTTCGCCGCCACGTCCATCGTGCCTTTCGCCAGCAGGCGCGATGCCTGGAACAGGATACTGCCGCCAGAAATCACCGTCAGGGCACCGCCCGCATTCAGCGTCACTCCGGTCTGGCTGACGGTTTCCGTCCAGCTGTTACCAGATTCACGATAAACGGTTCCCCGCGCGGACTGAAATTGCATATTTCCGCCGGAGGTCAGCGTGATATTGCCATCCGATGTCAGGGTACTGCCGTTAGCCTGAATACCGCCGTTTGCCGCCAGAGTGATGCCCTTCACGCCCTGAAGACGGGTCAGGACATTCAACTCATCCCGGTTGTTGTCATTGCCGCTGTCCGTCACGCCATAGCCGTAGGCTCCCAGCCAGATAAGTCTCCCTGCCTGGAGGGTCGCCGTTTTCCCGGCCGAAATATCCGCTCCCTGTAGGCCGATATCCGCCGCTGAACTGATCAGCAGGTTACCTCCGGCTTTCAGATGGCTGCGTAACTCGGGTATCCGGTTGTCCGGGAAAAAATCGCTGTAACGGTCGCTGAAACTCCGCATATTCAGGTCCGTATTTGCGGCTGACGTAAGACTGATATTGCCCCCGGCATCAAGACTTGCGCCATTGAGGTTCAGGTGCTTGCCGCTGAGCGTAATATCCCCGGAAGCACGCAGCGGCTCTCCGGGCAGCATCCGGTTAAACAGTTCCTGTTTGCGGGCCTGGGTCAGGACGACGCCTGGCTGTTCATGGCCCAGCATCGCTTCATTTTTATCCAGGGTGATATCACCATTCGCAACCAGAGAAATATTCTGACTCTGAACCGGAAAGCGCGTATTTCTCAGCAGAATATTCCCACCCGCAGAAATTGACAGATCACGACTGGCTTCAATGCTCCCTAGCCAACGCACACCATCTGCATGGAAATAGTTCGGTTGTTCACTGGTATGCGAGTTCACGTCGCCATTGCGGCTGACGAGAGTGATATTCTGTCCCTTAAGTTCACTCTGCCAGGACTCCACCGCGCCACCCGCCACTACGGAGAGATCCTTCCCGGCCGTCAATAGTGCCAGTGCGACCTTGATACCTTTTTCTGACTGAAGGGTGATATCTCCCGCGGCTTTCATCACATCGGTGGTGATAATTTGCCCTGCATGCAAGAAAATGTTTTTCGCCGTAATGGTATCCGGGCGCGACATCACTCCGGAATACTGCACACTGGTATCATAGGGTTCATTACTTTCGATACGATCAGAAAAGTCAGCCACAAAATTTCCACCAGCAATGACTTTACTGGCTAAATGACTTTGCGGGCTCCAGCTATATCCTTTTTCACCACTATCAAGATAGCTCATCGGAGGATAAGGCCAGCCCAGCTGATCATATTGCTTATAGGCTTCAGTATCCGGAATGAATTTATTGAATCGTTCTTTGATCCCTACAGGATAGCTACTGGAAACAAACGTTTTCCCTGTCAGGATGATGTCGCCCTTGGCTTTAAGGATACTGGCATCGTTCAGTAACAAATCAGCATTAATGAAGCTGTTTTTACCCGAGTCAATAACTGCCTCAGGCGTACTCATTTTAACAAAGGTACGAGTACGTTCATCTGGTATCCATCGATCGATATTTCGGGTGACGTATGTGCATTCTTCAACCGAATCGCAGGGTAACATCCATTTTTCCCGCTTCGCATAATCCTCCTGATAAAGGTCTTGTCGGTTTTTTATATCACCATTTTTATGCGCATTAAAAAGTACGCCATAAATTCTCATGCCTTCATTATCTACTGCTTCAGACTGAGTCACTATGGTTAAAACATCGCGCACATTGCTGAGTTTATTGGTTCGTATCACCAGGTCGCCGCTATTCGTCTGGATCCTGGCAGAACGGTTCTCCACCAGAGTCGCTTTGTTGCCCAGGGCATCCTTCTGTATCCACAGATTGTTGTTGCTGTGCAGTGCCGCCCCCTTGCCGGTGTTACGCACCGTGGAGGCAAACACCCGCATATCCCCGTGGGCGGTGGTATTGCTGCGGTTGTCCACGGTAGTGGCCGCCAGCGTCATATCGCGCTCTGCCCGCACACTGCTGCCGGCGGGCGTGACGATGTCCCGGCCACTGACGTTCAGGTCTGCCTGTGCTGTAACATTGCTGAGGGTGATTTTCCCGGCCGTCGTCAGGGAAATATCCCGCTGGGTTGAGGTCACGCTATTCAGGTTGACCCCGACGCCGTCCTCAGTGGCGACAAGGCGGATTTTTCCGGCGTACATGCCGCCCAACGCCTTCGTATCGACAGCAAGCTGAGGCTTTGCGCCCTCACCGGTAATGGGTTTTACCGTGCCATCCTTAAAGCTGACCTGGTTCGCCCCCTGGGTCAGGGTAAGCGTTTTTGCGTTAATTTTTCCGTTCAGCTCGGTTGCCCGGCTGATAATATCAACATACTCCGCGCCGTTTCCGTCAAGGCCGTTGCTGCCGATAATCACCGAGCCTTTCTTAACGGCTAATGCATCCAGAGCCCCTTGTTTATCAAACTGCGGCCTGCCGGTGGTCAGGGTAACCGAAGGCGTATTGATAAACCCGCATCCGTCACAGGTGATACCGTTCGGGTTGGCTATCATTACGCCAGCTTTATTGCCAAAAACTTCCAGCTTGCCTTTTAACTCCGAACGATTGCCGCTGGTCACCTCGTTGATGATAAGTTCGGCCGGTTTGCCTTTTAAGCTGGCGTTACCGTTGTCAATGGTGACGCCCTGCTGGGTTTTTCCGCCCTGCGTCGCGTTATTTAACACGGCGCCGGGGGTCCCTGTGTTGAAATCCTGATAAGTGTTATGTGAAATGCCGGCGGCGTTGGGCGTGGCAATATTCACCACCGGTACATTGCCGGGCTTCATGACAACCTGGGTATTCCCGTTGGCCGCAACGATCCCGGCGGCAATCGCGGGATGCAAAGGCTGAACGGCGGTAAGGTAGATCAACAGCCAGCTGGCGCCCCGGGCCAGCGGATGGGCAAGCTTATCCATATCTGAACATCCTTTATTCTGGAGCCACAGGGCCCCTGCTGTGTGCCGGCAGTTAAAGTGAAACGGTGGCCTGCCAGTAAACCACCTGTTTATCCGGGTTCAGTCGGTCGGGATACGACAGCGGGATGCCAAAGGTCAGAGACTGGCTGAGCCAGTGGCCGGCCAGCTCCAGTCCGAGGGAGGTTCCCGTTAGCGTTCCACCCTCGGTTATCCCTTTCTGGTTCACCACGTGCCCGGCATCCAGTGCGACCGTTGCTGACAGTGTTCCCACTTCAGGAACGGTCATCCATTGCCATGTCAGTTCATTGCGCCAGTAGCCGCCGCGGTTGCCGCTGAGATACTGTTCTTTAAATCCTCTGACCGAGTATTGCCCGCCAGCGGATAGCTGCTCGCTGGCATAAAGGCGATCGGGCGTGGTTTGTCCGTATGCGGACGTCAGCCAGTAGAGAGAGGGGGTCAGAGGATAAAACCAGCTTGCACTTGCGCTGAAACGACGAAATTCGCTGCGGGGCAGGTCCGGGTGAGCTGGGTCATCCCGTGTTGCACCGGCGAGAGAGACGCCCTGAGAAAGGGACGGGCCAAAGGTGAGGTAGCCTCCGCCGGTACTCCGGCTGTAGCTCAGTCCGGCGGTCACACTGCTGAGGGTCGGGCTGCTGACGTCAAGGCGTACGCCGCCCAGCCGGTTTTCGGTTTCCCGGCGGGACAGGGCCATATCCAGCGCCAGACGTTGCTTACCGTCCCGCAGTAATGTCCGGCTGGCCGCCAGTCGTTGTGACTGCACGGTGCCTTCATAGCGCCAGCGCAGCGGGGACTCACCGACGGAAAGCGTCTGATAAAAATCAGACCACGCATACTGCGCGCTGAACAACCAGTATCCGTAAGGAACCGAAACGCCCCCCTGCATACTGCGGCTGCGTCTGTCATGGTGATACTCACTGTCCCTTCCTGCCGCCAGTGTCCACTGGTCTGCCAGACCCAGTAGATTGTCTGCCGTCAGACGGGCATTCATCTGCCCGCTGCCGGTGCTTTTCTGACCACTGTTATCTGCGCCCACATCCAGACTGACGGGAAAACGCTGACTGACCGGTACCAGCTCTGCCCGGGAAAATCCCTCCCGGCTCCCCGGCAGAATATCAACGGTCAGTGACCGGGAGTTCAGACGGTTGAGCTGTTCCAGCCCCTGTTCAGTGTCGCGGAGATTCAGTATTTGTCCTTCCGCCCGGGGAAAGACCATTCTGAGGGCATTTTCCTGATGACCATCCAGCGTGAGGGTTTCCACCTTCCCTTCCGTGACGGCAATGACCAGGGTGCCTCCGGAAATATCCTGTTCCGGCAACCAGGCGCGTGAGGTGATAAATCCCCGGGAAAGGTAATCCTGGGTGACATCCCGGACCCGCTGCCGGATATCCTGGAGGGTCATACATCCTTCCGCCGGTAGCCTTATCAGTTTACGTTGTGCAGATAGCGGGAGAGCCGTGACGTTCTCCAGTTGGATATACCGGAGTTCAAAGCACGGCCCGGCCGCTTCAGGAGGGGGAGTTTCCGGCAGTGAGGGGGCGGGAGTGGAATAGCGGAGCATGTCGCGCTGCTGTTGCGTCTGCTCCAGTAAAGCCTTCTGTTGCTGCTCAATAGCATTCTGGTCAGCAGGGCTCAGTGTGGCTGCCGACAGGCCTGCGGATATCATACCAGCCAGCAGAAGCCCAAACCTGGCAGAGGATAAACACGACATCAAAAACTCCGTTTTCTGAAATGTTGTGAAATCTAATGTAATTGTTTGTAATTAAATATCCATTAAAATACCACAATTTAATGAGAACTATTGTCATTTCTCGTAGCGCAGGGATGCCGCCAGGCGGCATAAAAGGCGGTGCACCGGATGAAAATAGGCCTCAGAAGTCAGTCCGCCGAAGCCCGGCGTAGCCGGCTACGATTTGACAGGTTCTGCCAATCCCTATCCCCGCCCTGATAAGCCATACCCACTGATAACGCATCAGGAGCTGCTGTACGCGGTCGGAGTGGTCCCGGCAAGGCGACAGCCGCAGTCGGGGCGTATCTCCGCGTTAGCGGGCCGCAGGGCCGCTTACGAGCGTGTACCAAACAACTGACCGCAGCTCCCCCACAGCGATGAAGAAGAATAGTTACAACACCCATCATTAAAAGCGACACTACTCCCGGCCTTCGGCCGGGGGCGGCGGCGCTTTTCAGTGGTGGGGAGGGGCTCCTGGCCGGCAAACCGGCGCCGGTTTAATGATGGATTTCCTTTTGAATGCTGTAACTAATTTAATTTTCCGGCGGGGGCCCGTCGCGAAGCGACGGGAGCTCTCTCTGATGTTGCCGAACCGGCGCGACCGTCAGGTCGCTGCAAGGGCGGACATTATCCTGAGCCTGTCAACAGGGCAGGCGATGAACAGGTTATGGGTTTACAGGATTTATTAAAGGATCTTTAAAAGAGATACAGAGCTGATGTTTAAAAGGAACCACGCGCCCTGAAAGACCGACGGCATGTGCTTTGTGCGTATCACGGTTGTAACCTAATGAAATACTCCCTTGCACTTATATGTGGATAACAGAAATCGGCCGTCAGAAGTGACGCCGGCGATAACATTTAAGGCCACGTTGACGCCAGGAAGACCGGAATTATGGTGAGGAAAGCAGGCCTGAAGATAAGATAATACGTAGTAGCCGGCCAACAGGCGTGCGAAAGCCTCCGGCGCCGGCCGGATTTTTTAAGGAAGGTAATGTTATATGGGGACAGTGGCCAGTCGCGTGTAGTTGTTCCCGCGCGACAGCAGCATGCGCTCCTGCACACGACGCTCAACCTCACGCTTGAGCGCTTCATGATCGCCCCTGAAGCGGCCGGTGGCATACTCCCGGGTCAGTTGCTGACGCACGCGCGTCTCGATATCCTTACGCTGCCGTGAAGCATCCCGCCTGGCGGTTGCCCGCTTCCGGCCGTGACTTTTGCGTTCAGACTGGTAGCTGCGAAAACGTTCACGCACGAACCGCCACGCTTTAGCGATCAGTTCGTCCATCTCCAGCGGTTTCAGTTTCTGCTTTTTGCGCTGCAGGTTTTCCCATTCCACACGGCTGCGGCGCGCGGCCACCACAGCAACTTCAGAAACGTCGAGCGCGGAAAACAGGGCCGGGGTGAACGTGATATCGGTCGGGATGTTACAACCAATCTGCGGGTCATATTCCGTCTGATAGGTGATCAGCCCCAGCTCGGCCAGAAACTTCAGCGCCCGGGTAGCACGACTGACTGACAGGTTGCCGATCCTGGACTCGGTGGCCAGTCCACACTCGATGGCCATATTGGTAATCGAGCGCTGCACGCGATTGGCCAGCGGATCATAATGAAAACACATTGCCTGCAGTAGCGCGTCAATTGCACGCCGGCGCAACAATGGTGGCATCCGGTGACGCTTACCCAGCGAACGCAAAAACGCCACATGGATGGAAAAATCAAAACGAGACGTGAAGCCTTCGGCTTTCGCCATCAGCTTACGGCAGAACGGCAGAGTCTTTTTCCCTTCACGCGGCGTGAATGCCGGATTCGGGTTTTTAACCTGTGAATAGTGGTTTTGAAGGAGATCAGTCACCGCTTCCTGCGCTTATGTTGCGCGGAAGGAGTGAGCACAGAAGGTCTTGAACTTTTCTGAGCATAAATCTATACTCCCTGCATAGAGCAACAATCTCTATGCAGTTTTAAGTGAGCCCCGGTAATCTTCTCCAGTCGCCAAACTTAGTGAGGATTATCGGGGTTTTTGCTTTCTGATTCCGGGGTTATACCTCAGCAGAACCACTTCCCTGCCACTTTAAGGCGTGGCCAACCAGCAATGTCTAAACGATCAGTAATCTAGCACTCATAGCCAACCGGATCAAGAATGTGAATTTTTACACATCGATTCCACGGCGCTCTGCTTCAAGTTTAATCAGTTTTTCAATCATTTGAGCCTGCGTAATTCCTTCCTCCTCAGCAAACTGAGCCAGTTTCTCTTTTAACGGAATCTGAATGAGCGCATGTATAGATTTATGGGTATTACTACGCCTCGCCAGGGAAGCCTTCTGGCGTTCGTTCGCTGATACCGGGTTTCCTTTCCGATATGGACGTTTAGGTTTTTGTGAGGAAGTAATTACGTTTACGACCTGTGACATCTCTGCCTCCTCAAGCATCTGACTGAATACTTGAACAAAGATACTACAGGAACCGTAGGCCGGCGAAGACTAAATTACAAAATGAAAGATAACGTTGTTGGCGCAGCGGTATCTTTCAGTAGATTGAAATGTTGATTTAGAAGAAAAACTTAATATGATCCCGACCAGTCCCTCCCCATCTCCCACCGGGACTGCCAGTGCTTCAGGTAGGTTTCAGCCAGCGCAGGGTAATCCCGGATGACCAGGGCATTTTCGGAGTTGCTGTTCGCCGCAGCGCGGGAATAGTTGAACGACCCCGTTTCCACGTTTCGGCCGTCAGTGATGATCACCTTGTCGTGCATGATTTTAAACTGGCTGACGGTTCGTACAGGAATACCGGCATTGGCCAGCAGATTCATCGCCGCCACACCTGCACTCCCTTTCGCGCTGTTGGCTTTCCAGTCAAGTACCACTCTGACATCGATACCCCGCTGTTTCGCCTGGATCAGTGCTCGCGTTACTTCCGGTGAAGTGAAGCTGTAGCCCATCAAGCGAATACTTTGCTGCGCAGTAACGATCGTATTCAGTACCAGCTGCAGCGCCGACCCTTCAGGAGAAAACCCCGCCTGTACAGTTGGCTGAGCCATCACCCCACCGGAAGCGAACAAAGTCACTGCCAGAAAACCAGACAATACTGAGTATTTCATTATTTATTTCCCCTGTGCTTTATTGATTGCCTGCTGAATATTCTCTGCTTCTGTCATCCCGGAAAAGACGGTGGTGTTATCCTCTGTCGCTCCATTGAGCGGCATAATAATTACACCCGGCGTGCCGGTTAAGCCTGTTGTTGTGGCGATCTGATTTATATTCTTCAACGTATTATTGATTGCTTCAATGGTGTGTTGATTAAAATTTATTTTCCCGGATTGTTTTTCAATAATCTCCTGCGTGAGTCTGCCTTCATTCAGCCCGGTACCATAGATATTATTATGATACGTTAAATATGCTTCTGCCCCCTTCTCTTTCCAGACCTGCAGACCAGTCTTCGCAGCGAGCAGTGATTCCGGCCAGCGGCTGCCAAACACTGGCCACTCCATGAAGTAATACCGCACGTTCGTGTTAGCCTTCATGACTTTTTCCAGTTCTGGTGCCAGTCTGCTGCACCAGATGCACTGATAGTCGAAGAACTCGACGACCATGACCGTCCCTTCAGCGGGTCCCCATGATGGGATGTTTTTATCAGACAGAATTCTGGCTTGTTGTGCCAGCGCAGCTGATTTCAACTCGCGACTTTCCCTTTCCTGCTGTTCTGCCTGCAGCTTTTCGCTCATCTGAATAAGAATATCAGGATGCGCACGCATATAATCTGCTGCAATTTCACCAATTCTTTTTTCCTGCTCCGGGGTGAATACAGAAGAATGTTCACTGGCCTGGCCCAGGGTAGAGGTTAACATATAAGAGGAGACAGCCACCGCAATTAAAGCAGTTTTGATATTCATAGATATCCTTGTTAAATAATAAAGGAAGAAATACAAATATTATCACCCTGCCAGCATTATTAAATAACACTGGCAGTGTTGAAGGGGATAAACAGATAAAGTAAGAGGCTTTAAATAAAATTAAACCATATCGCTCTGAATTCTTGCCTGCTGCCGGCGCTGCTTTTCCATTCTCAGCTTCGCATACTGCTCTTCATCCGGAGTCACGACACTCACCGGAGTACCATTTAAGTCAACGCGTTCAGCACCGGCGATCATCGATGACAGGTATTGTTCAGAGCGAGTAATCCGTTTCAGACATTTAATGACCTGCTTATGGGACAGCGGTATCCCGCGGGAAGCTATATCGTTAAATATGGTTTCGCGGATCCCCGTCGCAAGCAGACGTGGCTTATCACCATCAAAAAGTGCGGGCCACCAGGGTTGCAGGGTATCAATGGCCACCTGCAACGCCGGCAAGCGAAGGTAACGAATTTTCCTGTTGGTTTTTTCTGGGTTAGCGGGTTCAGGCGGAACAGGTTTAGCCGAAGCGATCTGCTCCGCTTTCCTGGCCAGCTTCTCTTTTTTGACTTTCCATGCCGGCGGCGTGGTGACATTAACCACTTGCTTGCGCCTGACAATGCGTGGGCTTTCAGGCTCAGTACCAGTCGACTGTTCTGCTGGCTTTTTTTTCAGACTGAGCGTGGGTCGTTTTTCTTCCGTCATAGGTTGAGGTATTCCTGCAGTTAACACAAGGCCAGTAAGATACGCCAGGTTGCCGGCCGGATCATCCTCCCTGCAGGCAACCGGCTAATCTCTGGCTCGTTATGCAGCCACAATCCCCAGCACTGCCAGATGAACAGCATAGAACAATACAAAAAAATGGGGTGGCCAGAACCGTTTAACCTGTTTCCCGATATCAGAGCACACACTCACGACAAGAAGGGCGATCGCCAGACCAGCAACAGACTGCCCGGCATCATGAAGATTCAACAGCAGGACCATTACCGCCCACAGTAAAGCATAGCCCGTTCTTTCCACCGCTTCCGTGGCGCGGCACAGCCGGTAACTGTTGATCAGCATAAAGACGCCAGCCAGGCCATAGCTGTCCGCGGACAACGGCACCCAGGCGATCACAATAGCGATAGCCAGAAGCATATCGTTACGGGTCCGTAAGCTGAACCAGCGCATCGCCTGCCCCGTGACAGCGAATGAAAAAAGGATATTGCCCATGTACCAGGGATAGCCCACCAGGATAAACGCCCCCTGAGCGATCATCGCCCAGCACCAGAGATGATTCAGCTGCGACTGGCGGATTTCCTGGTGCCTGGCCAGGTTCATTCCCCACACCAGTCCGAACAGTGGAAAACAACCGCGTCCCAGCAGGCGCATCACTTCATTGTTTCCGGCCAGCAGTAAGCCAGTGTGGTCTATCACCATCAGTACCAGTGCGACCGTTTTAATCATATCCGTTTGTCCCGGTGTCCAGGTCAGCAGGCGCTGAAGCCAGCTGTCTGTCGCGCCAAGAAATGTGTGTTGTGCTCTCATGTTTTTTTCCTTTTAGCGCTCTGGCAGACTGCCCGATTTTAATCGGGGAGGCTGCCGGAGCAGACAAGCCACAGGCGCGTCAGTCGCCCCCGAGGGTTTTCTCGCGGTTCAGGTCACGAACCATGTCCCGCTCCACAGCCTGCAGACGATCACGCTGCAGAGTTTCTGAGGCCACCTGCTGAATCGCCGCCTCCTGGCGCCGGAACTGAGGATCATCCGGTAGCGTCGTTTTCTCCGTGCCCGGCCGGTCACGCTCCAGTCCGCGGATGACGTCCCCGATAACCTCTTTCACCCGCTCCACCGGCTCGCCGGCTTTACGCGCCTCCCCGGCCACTTCCCGGGCAGTCTGTTCCGCCTGTTTTTCCATTTCGCGGCGCTGCTGTTCTTCTGCCGCCCGCTGCGCCAGAACCTCTGGCGGGAGGATAATGTCAGCCCCGGCCTGCGGTACCGGAGCCACCGGCGCCTGTTCAGCCCATACCCGCCCGCCGGTAATGGCCCCGGGGTTCCAGGGACGGTCATCACCGGCCAGCCGCACCACCACCCCGGTATCGGGATTGTCGCGGGCCATTCTGACCCCCTCTCCTATATTCCCGGCCAGCAGGCTTTCACCATTGCGGCTGTTCTGCAGCGCCACGAACCGGGCGTCTTCATTGCCCATAATCCTTCCCTCTCCGCCGATAGCCTCCAGCCGTCCGTCCCGATCGGTCAGCGGGCTGAGCCAGATACCGGCGGCTTTCCCGTTCTTATCGAATGCCGGCAGCGCCACATGCGGCTGAGGGTACTTTTTCCCCGGAGAAATGAATTTTCCCGGTGAACTTCCCTGTGCCAGACCGGACTGCTGCAGGGCTGCCCGGCCAGCGGCGGTTTCATCCAGTGGCCTTGCCCGCCCGAACAACAGATCTGCGGTTTTCACCGCCCGGTCGTTACGGGGTTCAAGAATATCGTGCGCCGTCGCCTTCTCAGGTGAATGCTGGATGGCCTTTATCCAGCCCTCACGCCTGTCGGTATAGACCTGCACATGCTGTTTCATGCGGGACAATCCCACGTAAGCAGACTCGAAGCTGGCCATTAGTTTTCGCGCCCCCACCATACCCTCCAGCGCGATGGCATACGGTTCGCTGGCCCCCTGGGCGCCGTGAGCCGTGATAGCGTAGGCGAGGTCGATATGCTGCTGTGCTTCATCCGCCTTCGGAGTCAGCGTGCGGGTGGTTTTGCCATCAGAAAGCGTGACACTGTCACCCGAAACAGACTGCACCTCCCAGACGCTGTTGGCCACATAGCCGCGTTCCGGGTCACTCTTGCTGAAACGCATTCTGTCCCCCTGAGACACGGTGATCTCTTCCTGGCGATAAAGCGTCACACCTTCAGCAGAGGCTTCACGGGGAGAGATATATCGCTCCTTTCCTTCACTGTCAGTCAGGGTGATCAGCTGATTATCCTTATCCACATTGTCGATACGGTGGTATACGTTATCAACCAGCGCCACCGCCCCCTTGTGAGCTGTCCAGGTCGACAGTTTGCGCAGTTCACCGTCACGGATGTTGCTCGTGACCAGCACCGGCAGGGTGACTTCCTCCCTGCCAGTTTCCCCGTTCTCCCGCCTCGCTTCATGAATCAGACCGTTCAGTGCCCGCCGGTCATTATTCAGATGGGTGATAATCAGCGTCTGCGACTGTGCCTCCGGGGTCCGTCCGGTATAGTCCTTCACCAGTGCCTCGTAGAGCGTCGCGGGCTGGCCTGCCGGCAGGCTTTCCCCCTTGCTCAGCGCCTTACGTATCTCCTCTTCCTGCGTCGGCGTGAATTCCACCACTGAACTGCCCGGCACCCAGGCGCCTTCTTTCCTCGGTACTCGCTCCGGCGTGACCTGCTCGATGGTGGCCAGAGCACGATCTATATCCCGGTCAATCAGGCTGTAGACCGCTGGTCTCAGCTCAGGCACCTGGCGCACAATCTCTTTCATGATGGCAACGTCGGCGGCGCTGCGCTGCTGCATCAGCCTGAACGGCTGGCCCGGCGAAATGGACTGCAGCTGGTCCGTATCTCCGCTGAGCACTGCGCGACCTCCCCCGGCCGCAATCAGGCTCAGGGCTTTCGCCGTGTCTGACAACCCCACCATCGAACTCTCATCGAGCAGAAACAGCGTGTTGCTGAAATCGGGTGTCTGGCCATTGCGCTGCAGCAGCTGCGTGTCGTGGAGGAACGACGCCGTCGTGCGCGCGTCCACGCCGGCACTCTGCATTTCCCCGACCGCACGATGCGTCGGCCCCAGACCGATGACATGCGGGCGGGTCTCTTCCGGCAGCAGACTGATGGCACTCATGACTGCCCGGAACTGGGTGGTTTTCCCCACCCCGGCATACCCCTGAACCACCGTGAACCGGTCCGGGGTTTCCAGAATCATCCGGGTCGCCGCCCGCTGTCCGGCGGTCAGGTCCGTCATCAGACTGGCCGGCACGCGGTCCATCAGGGGGGCCACCGCGTCTTTGCCTTCCAGCACCCGGGTCAGGATGCTTTTCTCGGCATCCCAGGTCTGACGGGATATCAGCAGGTCGTTACCGTGGCCCGGGGAGACACCGACATTCAGCAACTGTCCGGACTTGATTTGTTTCTTAATGGTCATCTCAATAGACCACATCGGGACATTATCACCCCCGGTTTCCAGTGCCGTCGCCAGCAGCTGGGGGCGGGTGAAGGTCAGGTCCTGGCTCTCTAGCAGCGGGATGGACAGGTGAATGGCCTGTTCTGCCGGGGTATGCAGTCCGGCCTTCTGCTGCGCAATGGCCGCATCCAGGTCCGTCTCTCCGGATCGGGTCTTCAGCTGCTCTGAGACCACGCTGAAGGCGGTATGCCGCGACAGCTTCTCAGTCGTGCGCGCAGCATCCTGCGCCGAGTACAGCCGGAGATGACTTCCGCTCTGCGCCAGCTGGTTGAGGGTGGCGTTATCCAGCTCACGCTGCGTCACCGACGCAAAGACCGTTGCCGTCTCGCTAACCGACCTGCCGGGACTTTCCACCCAGCCGTGGCCGATTTTAATACCGTCAAACACGCCCGCGCCCACGGCCAGGGTCTGCGTGGTTTTCTGCCCCGGCCGCTGTACCGTCAGCTGCCCGTCCTCCACTTTCATCACCGTGATGCTTTCCCCGCCCTTCAGGCGTGTGTCCGGTATCTTCCCGAGCACCGCCAGACGTTCCCCCTCTGCCACCGGCAGTGTATCTGCCCGGAACAGCGTCCACTGGCTGTCGACCGCGGAAACCTTCAGATCCAGACGGACCCCTTCCCGGTCTTTCAGGGTCAGCATATTGCTGCTCGCGGTCACCCGGTCAATGACAAAGCGATCATGCGTCCGGTTCTCCGGATCCCAGCGTTCCATCACCATCCCCTCCCGGTAATAATCCCGCACGCCCCGGCTTTTGCTGTCCAGCCACACCGGCGTCAGGGATGTAATGGTCGTGTCTTTCTCACCCAGCACCCCCTCATGTCTGAGGGAGTCACGGATAAGGCCGTTGAGTACGCTCTGTTCACGCGTCCCGCTGATTTGGGCCACGCTTTCCTGCCCTTCACACACGCTGACGGCAAACTCCTGTGCCAGCCGGCTGTAGCGTGCTCCTTTATCCGGTTCACTGATGATGTCGGCTGTGGTCTGATGGCCACCCTGCCAGCGATACGTATTCACGCCGCTGTCCTTCAGCACCGTCAGCGCGCTGCCGGTCCCGCTGCGCTTCCCGCTGTCGGATAGCAGGACCTGCACGTTATGGCGCATCGCGCCATCGAGCAGGGAAATCGTTTCCTTCAGGCTCAGCTTCTCCGCCTGATCCACGATGAGTGTTCCGCCCGGAATAAACGCCGTCCCGTCCTGCAGGGCGGATTTACCGGTCACCGTTTCCCCGGCCAGACGCACATCACCGGCGAGAAAATCACGTGAGCGGTTATCGGCCGCCAGGATATGGACGTCACGCCCCTGCTCCCGGGCCATCAGGGTTAACTCGGCCACCCGCTCCCGCTGGCCGGTTGCACCGCCCTGGCCGGAAACGATACCCATTACCGGGCGATCCTGCGCCAGCACGCTGACGGCATCGCTGAAAGGGACCTGGCGCACCACAGACGCATCGGGCGTGACTGAGACATGATTCTGGCGCTGCACCTCCTGACTCAGGGCTTTGACGGCGAGTTCATCGAGTACGTGGATGTTTGAGGTGAACAGGCCTTTCTCGCGATCGAGAGGGATAAGCTGCTCCCGTTCAATGGCGGCATCGATGCCCTTTCTCGCCAGCTCAAACACACCGTCCTTCGCCTCCAGCTGGCCGACCGTGCGTGCCAGCAGGTCGGCATACGTGAACTGCACCTTGCGGTCGCTGAGACCGGCAATCGCTTTCGTCACCACATCCGTGATATCCGGACCGTCAGTGTTCACCGGCGCGGCAGGTGCACGGGCCAGCTCTGCGGCTCGCGCATCGGCGGCCTCACGGTACCCCCGGATGTCAAACCCGGTCTCCTTCAGCGTGTTCATCCACTCCACCATCTTCTCTGCCGGATCGATGGCTTCTTTCGACTTGCGGGTATCGAGCGCGGCCACATCCCGGGACTTCAGGGAGGCATCGGGTCCTGCGGCCTCCCTGACCTCCTGAGTACGGGTGGAGAAGGGCTCCACAGGGACCCCTTTCATCTCCCACATCCCGTGTTTGCCCACGACTTCCGTCTCATAGCCAAGCTTCTCAACCAGGGGTTTGAACGCCTCCCGGTAAAGCTTCCCGAACGCTATCTGGTTCGCGTACACGTTCTCGATAAAACCTGTTTTACCGATCTTATCTGTGCCGAGAGTCTGCCATTTGTCCCCGTTCTGCGTGGCGTTAATGACGACGGCATGGGTGTGTATCTGAGGTTCCTGGTTACGGTTAGTGTCGTGGTTGAATTTCGCCACAATCAGATTTCCGGTCAGCACCGTTTCGCTTTTACCATCCGTCATGACCCGGGTCGCGGCCAGCGTCTCCAGTTGCCGCACCGCTTCGGTTACCGCCTGGTTGTGGGCATCGATAAGGCGTTTATCGCCGCCCAGCATCGCCATGACCGACACGCTTTTGGGGGCCGAGAAGGTCAGGTCATAACCGGGCCGGTGCTTGTTGGCGCCGTCCTGTATCCGGGTCAGGTCGCTGCCATCCGGCAGCTTCCCTTTCAGCAGTTCCGTAAACAGCGTCTTATCCACGGCTTTCCCGTCGATCCCCAGCGCTTCAGCCCCCTTACCCTGCCAGCGTTCGTCCATGCTCCCTATGACGTAGTAATTATCCTTATCCGTATAGTAATTACCGGCACTGCCCGCCGATTTAACGGAGCCAATCGACATCATCAGAAGTTCCCCCCAATCTCGACATCATCCTGCTCATCGTGGCGGTGGCTGCGGTTGATATTGACTTCCTCACGCCGCTGCATATCCCGCTGTGTCTGCTCATCTGCCAGCCAGGCGTCATACGCCTGCATGTCCTCGATGACACCGTCCTCGTTCATACCGGCCGGCAGCATTTCCTGCCCCTGCTCTGCGGACTGCTGCGCCAGCTCCTGTTCTGTCCCGCCTGCAGCAGGGGTACCGACAGAGGATGCTGTTGCGGCAGCAGCGGCCGCTGCGGCTGCTTTTGGTTTGATCAACGGTACGGTCGTGACCCGCAGGACGGGAGGCTCAGCTGCCCTGGCGGAAGGTTCCGCTGCCGGACTCTTTGTTGTCGGCGGCGCTTTTACCGGTGCCGGAGATACTGTCACTTCTGCTGGCGCAGGCTGACTGACCGGCTCAGGTTGTTCACCGGCGTGACTGTCTGTATCAGCTGGCCCGGGTTCCGGCGCATCCGGCGTGAAAAGCGCCCTGGCAAGGCTGCCTTCAGCTTCCCGGGCCTCAAGCAGCGCACTGAGTCGGGCGTCAACACGCGTATCGAGTCGGCGCTGAATAAATCCCTCGGCAATTTTTGGACATGGTTTGTACTTCAGGGCCAGTTTCACGGCCGGATACGGTCCGGGCAGCGTGACATAGCAGGACAGGTCAGGCAGCGTCTGAATATCGGAGTAACTGACCAGCGTTTCCCGCTCTTTTTCTTTTCCGGTCGATACACCATCACGCACAGGGTCAGCACCGTAAGAGTACTGCTCGCTGGCTTTGAGGATTTCCTTCTCACCAATTTCACCGGCAGCAAACTCCGCAATCTCTTTACTCGGGGAGCGGAAGAAGGCCCGGGTGTTCATTACGTCAAAGAGCGTGGCGGCAGGCTTAACACCATAGATGTCTTCCAGCTGGGCATAGGACTGAATACCGAACACATAACAGCCACCAAATTTACGCGCCTCAGGGAGGATTTCGACCAGGTCCGGCAGCTTGTGCAGCGTGGGGAGCTCGTCGGCGAAAATCCACACGCGCCGGTTACGGTTCTCCCCCATCGCCAGCAGGCCGCGGATGGCAATCGACAGCCACATCGAGATAACCGGCTTCAGGGAAGCATGGGTGTCAGCGTTGGAGGAGATAAACAACCAGCCATTGGGTCTGTCTTCACGGACACCGCGCATCCAGTCCCGGATAGTGAATGGCTCGCCGTTCTTCTCAATGCCCTGCAGGTAGCGAATAGCCTTGACGTAGTTGGTCAGCACGGCACGAATGGAGATGGCCGTTTTCTCAATTTTCTCTTCAACCAAGTTCGCTGCCGGCGTGTTCTGCAGATAAGCGCGCAGCTTGTCGATTTTAATAGACAGCATGGTATCGACCAGCTTCTCGTAGCTGCGATCCTTGTCTTCACGCATCAGATACGCGCCTTCGGCAAAGATAGTGCGACCGGAGCCCTGCCAGAACGGGTCTTCTTTGGTACCCATCGGGATAAGGGTGTTGGAGATGTTGTCGAAGTCCGGCAGCGTCAGGCACTCTTTCCACAAATCCCAGGCAGCGCAGCGCGAATCCAGCGGGTTGAGGATTTTATCCAGTGACGGGTCGTAATAGCTTTTGACGAACTCACAGGAGCGATCGTAAATGATGGCCATATCGCCCCGGGCACGGACATAATTCAGTAGCCGGCGGATTACTTCTGATTTACCGGAACCCACGGTACCGTGGAGGCAGAAGTTCTGGATTTCGGAGTTTTTAAGAATAGGCAGGTCGCCAATTTTAATATCAGAGGCCATACCATCACGCTTCATCTGGCGGGCCACTTCTTTAGGCTTATCGGAAAGCTGGCGCCCGCCGGTATTCTCATCCTCACTCTGCTGTTTCCCCTGGCGGCCCAGCACCCAGCTGGCGATGAAGAACGTCACGATACAGATAACAAGAGAAACCACGGCAGCAAAGACGAAACTGGTCCACAGCTGCTCTCCGCACCAGATAGTATATTTATCGGCCAGGATTTGTTCTGAGGTATATTCCAGCGACTGGCCGTAATACTGAATGGTGTATACCGGCTGGGAACGAATAATATCGCGCATCGGACCCAGCGTCGTACACCACCAGTATACGCAGCCGTTCACAAAGGTTTGCCAGCTGAGCCGGTACATCAGCATCAGTCCGCACAGCACCCAGAATAAAATAAACAGCACGTAGAAAATAATATTGGCAATCTGACCAAACATGCGAAAGCGCATATTGGCGATCTGACCGCCCTGCGTCATATCTTTGGCATTGAAACTCATGGCACTAATCCGTCAGTAAATTATTAGGGTCGAAAGGACAAACTAATCAGCGGAAACAGACCTCACGGGGTTACAGGGAATAAGCCTCCCTCACAGCAGGATGTGGATAAATATCGCCAGGCATCAGCTTATGTGTTTCAAGAGACCTGACAGGTTCAGATATTGCCATAAATAACCTCTGATCAAATAAAAAAGAAAAGACTCCGCCGAAGGCGGCAACGCCTCACAGATGCACAAATAAATTGCGCAACTGTTCACCGTTCAGATTTGGAATTAACAGATTATTTGACGAATTAATTCTGACACACCAGAAAGGTGATGCCAGTCTGGCCCGGAGTGCCCGGGCCGTGGAGTAGAAAACTTACAGAATATTTGCGATCGATTTTGCCAGCTGGTCTTCAAGAACAGGCTGGGCTTCAGGGAACTTGAGGTTAACTTTATTAGCGTTAGAGACGACGCGAGTCTGGTATTTGTGCTGATTACCCGTTTCCGTACTTGTCTGCACTTTTGCGCCGGATATTCCCTGACGCAATACGGCCACGTTATCAGTCTGAACCTGAGTTTTGGTTCTTTCCGCGATCTGAACATCGGTGATCATGGTATAGTTCACATCTTCCACCATCGCGTCAGCAGCCATACCAACCAGACCGGCTGCAAGTCCTACTCCCAGAGTCGCCCCTGCAGAACTGGAGTTGTAAGCGGTAATCCCTGCCCCTAGAGCGGCGCCAGTCACAGCGCCCTCATAACCCCGGCTTAACCAGCCCTGAGACTCACGAAGGTCCATTTTATCGGCCTTAAGCACGTTCGCCTGGATCCAGTAGCCCGCCGTATCCGGGTTACTGACGACCTGATATCCCTTTGAAGTGACGGCGCTGGCAATTTTTGCCTGCAGGCCACTCATATCCTTATCAGAGGTATTTTTGATTTGCAGATAAACCGTCTTATTATTTGAAGGTTCCAGCCAGATTGTTTCGCTCATCTGGGTTTTTACTTCCAGATTTCTCTTTTTAATAGCGGTTCCCATTGCACTACATCCAGATAACACCAGCGCAGAGCTGACGACCATCACAGCCATGACTTTATTAAGCTTCATCCTGAATCCTTGTGACATAATCAATACGAGTGAATACACATTCTCTTATAATGTCGGAATGCGCATTCACTATATACGAATTTTAAGCGAGATGTAAAAATCAATTAAAACCTAGACAGCCAATAATAACAAAAAGAAACTTTTAGCCTGTTAATAAACCACCATAATTGATAGGTTGCATCTGGGTGATTACCCCCCCAACTTTTCCGCTCGGAAAGAGTTTATTGCAGAGGTGAGCAATGATAGCTGATAGCGTCCAAAATCCAGGTTCATGACAAAACCAAAAAAAACAGACGTTAAAATAACCATAAATGCAAAAGAAAATGGCGAGTCATAAACCACTCTATTACAAATAGCTAATAACATAATCACTGCCATGTACACAACAGCATAAATCATAAGCTTCTTAGAAAAAAAGCGATATATATTCGATTTTTCTCTAAAGTTTTTAGGAACTGACAAAAAGAGAGAGCGTGAACTGGCAATACCCAGGAGCATAATGATACTGACCCCGACAGGAAAAACCAAAACATGAAACATATACTTTCCGGACAAATAAACAGCATCCACACTAATTACAGCGCAAAGCATATTCCATACAACTAACACTACGCCTGGCCAAAGGCACTCCCAAAAAGATGGAATTTCAGCCTTCCCTTGTGAAAGTAGACTTTTCAGCTCCTCCACTTCCTCAATAAGTAGTTTGTTCGTAATCATCATTTTTACCTTTTACCATCAAGATAATCCTTTTGAATTTTCGCCGCTTTTTCCTCTAACTCAGCAGGCGAGTCAGCTCCTGGTAAAGATTTCACCTTACTCTTTCTTTCATTATAATCACCTTTAAACTCATTTGCTTTTGTTTTATGGTCCTTTTCCATTTCAGCATTCTCATTTTTCACCTCTTCGCCTTGCCGTTGTATGTTTTCGCGGGTTTCCTGCTGCTGTTGTTTATTCTCTGTAATCATCCCACCAACTTTCTGATCCACATTATCCTTAATACCCGAATCTTGCGTCATAGCATCGATACGACCAGAATTTTGTCGGTAGTCGGCCATTACCGATCCATTGTCACCACCACCTGACACCCCAGCCATATTCTGTCCGATGCTTTCACGACCCTGTTGATACGCAGCATCAACCCTGGGTTCTACCTGCTCTTTGACGAATTCACGCGCCAGGGCTTCACGCTGCGCCGCAATTTCAGGAGAACTGGTATTGGTCAGAATGGCCTCGGCATCCTGTGGAGCACGATGCTGAACAAAGTTCGCAAACTGCTGAGTCAGGTTTTCGTTCATCTGGCCAGTCATGCTCTCTGTGCGTGATGCCATCTCACTGTACTCATGGCTGCGTGTCCGGCTGCTTGTATACTGGTCATAGCTGTTTTTGGCACTGGAGAGTGACGCGGCAAACTGGTCAACACGCGAGCTGGCATTATTATCGGTAATATTGCCCGATGTGGTGGTTTTGCGGCTGGTAAAGTAATCGGATGCTTCCTTAAAGTCTTTGGCCGCCTGACTGCTGGTATCATGTCGGCTGTCATTCGATTCACGACCGGAAGTGCCAACATTATCTGTATTACCTGAGCTGTGGGTCCAACCCGCACTGCCTTTAACTCCGGCCTCAGCAGATAATCCAGTTCCCCATTTACCTAGCTTACCAAACAGCTGATCCCCTGAACTCCACTTACCAGATCCGTATAAATCAACGCCCTGCGTACTTTTAGCTGAATCATCCATCAACTGCTGGAAAGACTCCTCATTACTGATGTTGTTGGCTTTCGCATTAGCAACAACCGCATTCCACATCTTGCTTCTGGCCATCGAGTCCTGCGAAGACTCGGTAGTATCAGCTCCGGTCGTTGTTGAGGCGCTGTTTCCTTTATTGGTACCAAATTGCTGCAGACTATTCCAGGCACTTGTCACGCTGCTGTTATAGCCATGCAGCGCGCTTTCAGCCTGGACATCAGACTCACGGGCCATCTGTTGCTGCGCACTGGCTATCTGACGACCGACGTTGATATCCACCGGCAGTTTTGACATTGCACCACCACTGTCCCAGACCATCGAGCCATCCCGCGTCTGCGTGCTCATGCCTCCATTCGCCAGCTGCCGCGACATCTGTCCGAAACTGGTTGTGCTGTTGGTACCCCAGCTGTAGCCGCTGACGTTCTCCATCTGCATGTTGGCAAACGAGTAATTGCCATCCACCACGCCGGAAGCCGCCTGCGATGTTGCACCAAGCCCGGAAGAAGAAAAATGGCTGTAGGCACTGGAGAAGGCTGCTCCCATGCTCTTCACGATCCCCCACGACAAAGGCGGTATCATCACGGCAATATAGCCCGCGGTGGTCGCAATATCCGAGTTTTTGAGCTGAACCTGCGACAACTCAGAGAGAACGACCGGGACGCCATTTTGCTTCGCATAGTAGGCCATTGCGCTGTTCAGGATGGCGAACAGTAATGGCCACGTCTGCAGCCAGATAAGCGCAAACACATACCCCTTTAGCACCTGCAGCGTCATCATATTAAACATGGCGGCCATCACCATGATCGGGAACATCCCAATCATTATCCCCATGATAACGGTCTGCGTCAGCGGAAGTGCGCGAAGCGCCTGGTGCCCCATTGTGGCCTGTGCCAGCCGCTGCTTTTCAAGGGATGATGTGTTAGCGATATTGACCAGACTGGCGGTATCGCCGCTGCGGGCTGCATAACTCTGGATCCCGCTGCGCAGGGCGTTCATCGTGACGTTCTGGCGGATAATCTGCCCGGCGCTCTGTCCCGAGCTGTAGAAGTAATTGTAGCTGTCGCCAATCATCTGGCTGAAAAGCAGATCGGGATTAGGTTTGCCGCCAAACAGCTGACGAACATAGTAATTCCAGGTTTTACCGCCTGTCTGAGTATCAAGCGCAAGAGCCGATTTCAGATCCCGTGAGGCCTCCTCGCATGTCTGGAACTGGTTGTTTTTATCAAACACGCCACGCAGTGGGCTCGGGTTTGCAAAAATCAGGGTATACGGATCAGGTGAATTCAGTAATTCCTCAAAAGAGTACTTATGATTAAGGAAAATATCGCCCATCACACAGTTTTGTACGTAATCGGAGAACAGCGTCGTAATTTCAGGATTTTGTGATAAAAAATCCGTACTTTTCGCGACCAGATTACTGCCAAATAACATCCCCGTTTTACTGTACGTGACACTGTCCGGCAGCGCGAAGACCATCTCATAACTCTGGATAAGCGCGTTTCCCACCCGCGTTGTCAGCGACGCCGGAATGGCCAGACCAATAGGTACATTATCGACTTCATAGACCTGCGCAACGTTACTGTAATCGATGATCTGCACAGGGGTGCGAATGACAACCAGCATAGAGACCAGGGTGAGGGAAAAGACCCAGCCAATAAGGTCCATCACGTTGTGTTTTTTTACCCAGTTCCCCGCCACAATGAGTACCGAAATGGCGATACACATCTTTTCTATAGTCGACCATGTGCCGGTCCCCATAAACGCCGCAATCGCGTTCAGGTTGCCCCGTAACCAGTCACCGCCAGCAATGGCATATACCTCAAGCATTACAGATTCCCCCCAAAATGATAGTTATTCTGGTAGCGGGTCATCATGCGGGCAGAGACCTGCTGGCGCATGTAACTCATTTGTCTGTCAACCACAAGCAAGGCGTCCTGCTGAACCTGAACACGGGACTGAAAAGCGGCAATCTGGACACTCGCCTGATTGAGGTTTTCCATGATCATATCCATTGTCGACTGGGGATAATTACCGGTTGAAATCATCGCCCGGGCCTGCTGGATAAGTTCCTGAATGTACTGCAGCAGAATGTCGTAGCCGATATAGTCCGTCAGCTGGTAAATAAGTGAGTTAGACACCCCGAGCATCTGCGGATCGACCAGGTATTTGAATACCGGAATGGTGGTGCTGGAGATAAACCCTTTCTCCTGATCCGTCAGTTTTTCATCAGCCACTGCTTTATTCTGGATACTGCTTAACAAAGCGGAAATCTGGCTTTTCAGCGCCTTATTGGAGGTGATGGTCACGGTGGCATCAGCAACGACCTTAAGACACTTATCCGAATCATTGCAGTGGTAGATTTTAGCAGTGCCGCCCTCCATCATGGCTTTAATCAGGTCCTGGTCAGTGGTGCGTGCCGGCAGCGGCGTGATCTCACTGTTCTCACCAAAAATCAGCGTCCCGGTCAGGGTCATCACAAATTCCTTCAGCTCCTTATTGCCGTCAAAGAGCCGGTTTTTGGACAGGGCATTCCACATGATGTTGATATTCTTCATCACACGCTCCTTGTCCTTATCGCTGGCTTTATCCTGCACTTTGTCCATCTGCCCCCCCACCGAACAGCCCTGACGGGAAGCCGCCCAGTCCGAAAAAATGTTGCTCTCGCCGGCAATGTCCTGGCAGACCTTTTGCTGCGCCACCTGGGTCCGAGGAAACAGACCGCCCACAATGCCCTGTGCGGCCTGGCAGGAGCTGAGGTTCATGCTGTTAATGTCGCTCGCCATCTTCTGAAGGAAATCCTTCGCGGTTTTGATCTCCGGAACCGTGGTCTGCAGGGCAAGGTCAAAGAAGTAGCCCGCGGCGTTGGACATAATTTGTTTTGCGAACCGCTGCAGCTGCTCGCTGTTGATATAGCTGAATGACCCTAGATAGGCATCAATCCCTCCGCAGCCGGCATTAATATCAGGGAGCGTCATGCTGACCAGCTGGATCGTTTTCACCTGCGTTCTGGCATACAGCGAACCGCCGGAGGCGTAACCCGCAGCCTGTCCCTGCCAGACCTGCGGCTGGCTGGTATTGGACGCAAAGCCCAGCTTATTGAAGAAGTTATTCATGTCGCCATTCACGTCGGCGGCGGCAGCAAACGACAGCCCCAGAAAAAGGCTGCACAACACGGATAAAGGTTTACGGACGCGCATTGTTCTCTCCTTTATCAGCACGTTCTTGCACCCACGTTTTTTTTAACTGACGGCGCAAAAGCATCAGTTCGCCCCGGTAGAGCCCTTCGATCATGACAGCGCTAGTAAGCCCCACCACGAAGCAACCTGCAGAGAGTGCGAAAAAGATGAAGGGCACGAAATACATCAGAACATTCCACAGATTCACCACATTCTTAGCCCGTCCGGCCAGTTCTTCTGGCCCCATGGTATCCATCATCAGATCAAACCAGTGGTGGGTTCCCCACCACAGAAACACACCGGATACGGCACAAATAAAAAACCAATAAAAGCAGAAATCGAGTTTTTCCTGTTCGCGATGTTTCCGGGAGTGCAGGAGTGCTTTCGCGGCGGCATAATCCTCCGGGCAGGGTTTGCTGTAACTATTCATGTTGAGGTTTCTCCATCATCTGAAATACCGTATCCACTCTGGCCATAAAGCCCTGTGCATCCGTGGCGCCCTGCAGGATCGGGTACGCTGCCAGCGTGTTTACGTTCACCAGAAACGTGGTCGGTGTGGCCACCGGGATATTCGGGAAAAAGGTCTGCATCACGTCAGGAGGCGCCGGCAGAGACTCCGGAAACGCGTCATCACCCTGTCCGTCAATGGTGTAAGAGAACACGGAGAAGCCATACTGCCCGGCCAGCTGCTTCAGCACCGGGTCAAATTTATGACAGTAGGGACAGTGTCCCTGCATGAACAGCACCACTTTCCAGTCGCGCAGGTCCACCTGCTTTCCGTTGCTGAGTCGTAACCAGCGAGGCTGAGATGCTCCGCTCACCGCCTGGGGAGTGTCGCTATGCGGGGAAGCCGTTTCAGTACCGGAGATTCCCCGCGGATCCCACAGCGACTTAACCTCATCGAGCGTTCCCGCATGTGCCATCCCGGCCAGAGCAAGGGAAAGAGCCAGTGCCGCCAGCGGCGTCTTAGCGATGTTCTTCAGGCTGCTTTTCACAAGCTTTCTCCTCTTTTTCGGCTTCAGCAATGAGGGCGTTAAGAATGCGGTATCCCCCGAACACCACCATTCCCAGCCCGAAGATTTCCCCGGCCTGGACGGCCAGCTCAGGCTGCTTTCTGACAAGCCGGGCTATCAGGTGGAAAAACACGCCCACGGCCAGCACCCACATCCCGGTGATATCTAAATCCGGAAAACGAATATTTCGCATGACACACTCCTTAGAAATTCGGTTTAAAGTCGCTGGAGACATAGAGGAACTGTTTCGCCAGGTCGTCCTGACTGATAAAGCCATAACTGAGAGGCTTAACCTGGCCACTTTTCGGGTTAACCAGCATCATCGCGGGGAAGAACTTCACGCCAAGCTGCTCTGCCTGGCCCTGGTCCGTCCGGCTATCGGGCAGCATGGGGTTAATCACTCCGTCAACCGACACCGGTATCACGCTCAGGCCATAGGTTTCGCGAAAATTTTTAATCACCAGGACCAGCTGGCCATCGATCGCTTCCCGGCCCCGGTAGAAGAACATCACGCCGTAGTGCTGTGCGAGGGTGGAGATAGCCTGTCGCTGTTCGGCATAGTCGGCAGCGAGCTGGTTTTTTACCGTGCCGTTGTAGTAGCTGTGCTGCAGGTTGTAATCGAGTTCGGGGTTTTCCAGCATCGCTTTCTTCGCACTCATCGAGAACAAACCTGCCTGCTGCGTCCAGTAGTTCTGCAGCCGGAAATACTTCACGAAGTTTTCAGACGATGGATACAGAATGGCTTCGTACAACGACCGTTTGGTGGCCGCCTGGAGTGTGGCGAGTTTCTCCAGAATATCCATTTGCGGCGGTGGTGCCGCTGGTGCGGCTTTCCTGTCCTCATCACGGGGCTTCAGTTTCTCGTTGTACCACTGCCAGCCCGCGTCTTTGGCGAAAGCCGGCATCAGGGCGCAGCAAAGGCACCCCGCCAGCATGGCGGCATGTATTGTTCGCATGGCAAATACCCTTTTATGAATTATTGCGACTGGCGTGACAGATGCTGATAGACACTGTATTTATCGAGCTGGCGCTGTATCTTTCCTGCATCATCACGGGCTTCAAAGCGGTAACCGCTGCAGTACAGAGGCAGATGATTTATCTGAAGGTCCACCCGCTCCCCGTCCCTGATCACCCACGCGGCCTGAGAAACAGTGTCGCACTGGATCCCCCAGGCCCGGTTGGTGGTCATAAATGCGTTAACCTGCCTGTCCCGCCACAGGCTGTACGACATAATGCTCACCAGAAAAACAACAAACACGCTGACAAACAGCACCACCATTCCATACGATTTTCTCTCTTCCATCCCTGCTCCTTTATTTTCCCTTCTGTAAAAGTCTGGTCAGCGCCGAAAAAAACAGATAATTCATAAGCCCGACACCGCCCATGCAGAGAATAAAGATAACGCTCAGGATATAATCGCTGCCTGATGTTCCTTTGACGGCATCCCATGAAAAGTACAGCATCGGAGAAATGATAATTACCGTCAGCATCAGTCTCAGAGAAAAATCGACGGCAGGATATTTGTGAAAATTAACTTTCATTCTTTTCTCTCCCGTTATGAGTATTCTGTTTTACACCGTCAGCCTTGTTCAGCCCGATAACGTAGAAAATGAGTGATGCCGCCCCCATCCCCCTCGACTCAGACCAGCCCCGGGCAGACAGTCCTGCAAACGCAACGGCAACAGCCGCCTGGCACGCCACGGCACCCAGGAATATCTGGAGCAGACTGCGGCCTGACATGAACAGGGCGATACAGGCCGGAATGAAAAGAAAGAGCACAAGCAAAACAACGACCATCAAGGACGCAGACATTTGGTCACCTTTGATATGTTATTAATGGAGAGTTACTTTGCTGAAGACTGCGTGAGAAGTTCTTTAATACGCGCTTTTGTTTTTTCGGTCAGTTCGCTGTTATCCGGGATTTTCTGGTTATTTATTAAATCCTCCATGAAGTTTGTGAAATCCAGCTTGTTAAAATCAATCCCCTGGAGTTCCGCGACGGTAATGCCCCGACAGTCAGGACTGCTGGCGCCGCCAAAACCGATATGCAGCTGACCGTTTCTTCCCTGCTGCTGAACGATCTGCGCCAGTTTTGAGTCGAACTGGCAATAGCTCCTTTTTTTCTCCAGGCAAATACCCAGAACCTTTTTAGAGCAGAATTCCCCGATACTGACCGTCAGCTTGTCTTTTTTCGCTTTGGCCAGCGCCTTTTCCTCGCTGCTGCAGCGTGCCAGCCCCACATCCTGGCCCCAGCCGCCGTCTTTGCAGCAGTTACTGAAGCCGGCAGCAAACTTCTTACAGAACTTCGCTTTTCCGGTGAAGACCCGGACATCCACCCCGTTCAGTGCCGCGACGTCCTTCCCCGCGGCTGCCAGTGCCGCCAGCTCAGACACCGCCTGCCCAAAGTCGTTGCTCTTCCCGGACGTGGCTTTGTCACATTCACCATCGAGGCAGAAGACATCACCGCCGCAGATCATTTGCTTGCCACTCGTCCTGGTTTCGCAGGAATACGTTGCATATTCATGCAGGCACGTGCCTTCCTCACTGGAGAAGGCGCACTGGCGGGATGACAGGGTACAGGCCGTATTTTTCATCAGGCTTTCACAGGAGCCGTTGTCCGCCGGCTGCGTGAGCCAGGTATCCTTATATTTCCAGCAGGCTTCGGTGAACGAGTAATCCCTGCCTCCGAGGGTAATGGTTCGCGTTCCTCCCGGGCTGATACATTCCTCGCCCGTTTTTTTCCCTTCATCCTTACTGAACGGACAGCTTTCAACCCAGACGACTTCAGGTGCATAGACGGTTTCGGTTTCCTCCATCACCAGGGTGACCGTGACCTGTACGGGTTTCTGGCTACCCGATGATACGGTCCGTGATGTTTTGCTTACGGCAAAGTTCTGCCCAGCTGTGACCGCTTTGTCCACACCAAACGACTGATGAATCTTCCCCTGCCCGTCATAGGTATATTTCGTGCAATGCGTGTTCTGGCCGCCTGAACATATCGATTCTGATCGTGGCCAGCTGATCACATCAATGGGGAACGTTCGTTCAAAGAGGGTCAGGCTTTCACTGACTGCACTCTTGCAGCTATCCCGCACCTTCCCTTCGGCGTCGCATTCTTCAATCCAGGGGATGACCAGAGGCTCGCCATCCACCGAGGCATTCAGCAGACGACCGTTGGTCGGGGTCGTCAGGTTGCCACTCCATTGCCGGGTACTCCGGGCATAATTCAGCGTTACCACCTGCTGATAGGTTCGGTTAACTTTCTGCGTGGTGGCGTTATCCTTCAGGGTCGCTTCCCGTGTGCAAAAATTTTCCACCTGCAGATCACGTTCGCAGGTATGGTTTGTGAACTCGCTGCGGTTCACAACCTGGGCGGTACAGGACTGTCCGGTATCACCGACAATGCTGTCGGCACGGGATTCTGTATCCTTTGCGGCCTGAATAAACGGCGCATCCTGAGATATCTGATCCGGTGGCCGGTTCGTGAACGACTCCGTAATCGTTTTGCCGGTATCCCCCTGGCTGAACTCCAGGGCTGAATCGCTTTTCAGAGAGCTGTCTCCGCTGGCAGTGACGCCGCCGTAGTATTTTGTCTGATCCGGGTTGTCGGTATACCCCGGCAGGTTTTGCTCACCACTGAAATTTTTTAGTGAGTTCAGACCATTGCCCTGCACCTGTTTCGCAAAATCCGAACCGGCTTTATAGTCACTTCCACTGTCAGCGCAGGCGGGGGATGCCAGCCAGATGAAGGCGCTCAGGACAAAAAAATGCGCGGTCAGCACGGAAATAACCGTCTTCATTTCCACCCTCCCTCATCCCTCACCATTTCCGGTAACGCCATGAAGTACGGTTTATCTTTCATGGCAGGCTCCCGGCGGCATTCGAGGGCGCATCAAGCATCTGCCGGGCCACCTGTGCGCAGTCACCGGTTTGTGCGACTTTCTCCAGCGCCTGTTTGACGTGAATGTTACCGCGTACCACGTCATACCCGGCCTGACACCGTATCACCAGAGAAGGCACACTCCGGATGCCGTACTGCGTGTACAGTGTCGGGTCGATCTGCACCCCGTCGGTCACGCCATCCTTCACCAGCTGCAGCACCGCGTCAGTGGTAGTCCTCATGTCGTTATTGACGAGCCCGCGCAGTGTCGCCGGAATACCATACAGCCGGGTTTCGTGCAGCATCCGCTTCAGCCCCTCTTCAGGTATCGAGAAGGAGACAAAATACAGCGCCCCTTCTGCCGGCTTTTCCTGATTCGCCGCTTTCTGCTGGCTGACCAGATTATCGATAAACTGGCGGTCAGATTTGGGCAGAGGATTACGGCTGATTTGCGCCTCAAGCTCCTGCTGCAGCTGTTTATCCGGATGCTGGCGCAACTGTTCGCTGAGGTTCTCCTGCTGCTTCAGCCATTCCCTGTCTGTAACCGAGGAAGTTTCAGCCAACACTGCTCGTCCGTTCAGCAAAAGCATGACCATAAACAGATTCATTAATTTCATGAGAGACTCCTGTCAGAGAAAGACACAATTGCGTTTACGCCACATCAGATAGCCGTAGTTCTTGCGGGTGTTGGGTGGATTTTTGCCGGCCTCCCAGCGCATCACGCTGCGTCCAAGCGGATGGCACTGACCACTGTCCGGATACATGTTCACCATCTGATAGCGCCAGCGCTCTTTCGGGATGATCGGGGAGGGATATTCGTAACAGACTGCCTTGTCCTTCCCGATACTCTCCATAATTTGTCCCTGCCGGTGGAGCTTGAAGGCCATACGCTCACTGACCAGTACCGACGACTGCAGCGGGCTGGACTCATTACTGACCTGGCCGTTAAACGGGTAAAGTGAGCCGTGACTTCCACCACACCAGAAGAGCACATCCAGTGGCATATGGAATGCACTGGCCAGCGCATCCGCTGCGCAGGCTCCCTGCGCGATGGGGTTGGCAAACAGGATGGCTTCCGGATTCAGGATGGTGGTGAGGCTGCTGTCCACCCAGGTCGGGTCAATCTCGGACAGATAGGCAATATCCATGTCTCCGCCTTCCAGACACCCTGCCGAAGTGATGATGTTCAGCCAGTACGTCAGCGGGTACTTGTACCAGTGAACGTGATAGAAGGCGCCGTTCACCTGCTTATCGTCCTTTCTCGCGGTCCCCATGCCGGTCTTGCCGAGATTGATACTGAAGCCCCCCAGATTGACCATACAGCCTGGCGAACGGCTGACGTCCGTCATGGCCATCGGTTCCCAGTACCCGATGGCCAGGCCGGGACGAACAAAAAGCGGTGGCGGCGCCGGACACAGCTGCAGGGGACTACCCGGATTGCTGGTATCAGGCAGATCGCCTTTACCAACCTGCACGCTGCCGAGTGATAAAGGAAATATGCAGCGCCAGCACACATCGGTGATCGGGTTGACGAATCGACCTTCACACGACGGATCTGCATGTACCTGAGGGACTAACGAAAAAAACAGGAGGATAAACAAAAATGATATTTTTCTCATTGATTATCCCTTCCCCTGAATTTTTCCCAGATGTTGTTTACACCATCGATTATTTCTTTCTGCTTTTTTAAATCCTGTCCCTTAGCGAACTCCTTCAGCACGTTAGAAATAAACTCCAGCCTGTAAACCTTACGCCAGAACGAGTCCTCATCATGTGGTTTTAAAAGAAAAAGCTCATCCAAATCCTTTTCCATATCGCTGATGAGATACTTTGCTTTTCCTTCAACATACCGACAATACCGCCCCCTCTGTATTTCATAATCGTCAATTCTTTCTTTCAGAAGCCTTTCACATTCACGTCGGTGGTTAATTTCTTTATTTTGTCGAACCACCGTAAGCCACTGAACAACAATTAATGCTGCGAGAGCAATCTCAGTAATAGTCATATATTCACCTGACAAATAATCGTAATACGGAATCGTACGGGTCAACGGACGGGAAACACCTCAATATTCAGCCGTTCACCGGAGGGCGCCGGCGTGATCCGCGCCGGGACCGCCGTCAGGCCAAATCGCTTGCTTAGTACGCCGTTCTGGTCGAAATAGATCCGGCTGTCCAGCGCTGCGGAGGTGTCCGGGATACTGCCACGCACCAGGATAATTTTGCTCATCAGGGTTTCCGGCACCTGACGCTTCATCCAGGCCAGCTGGTCGGCATCGTCACCATTGATGAAGTACAGAGTCTGGACAAACGGTACGGTTTTAAGCGGGTTCACCACATCGCCCTTGCGGGCAAACACCCGCCCCTCATTGTCCTTCAGGTCTTCGGTCAGGCGGATGCTGGGATCAAACCAGCGCTGCTCGTACTTCTCCGCACGCTTAATGCCTTCCACCGGCGCCGGACGCTGACTGTTCTCGATAACCCGCTGCTTAAACGCATCCATCGTCTGGTCCCACTGGCCAGAGGATTGCAGTGACTGCAGACGCTGCGTGATGAGCTGCAGCATGTCCTGCTCCCGGACGGGCCATAAATCCCCCCAGGTACCGAGATCAGCCGCCTGAGTCAGCGGCGATAGCAGACAGGCGGCGAGCAGACAGCCTTTCAGTCGTAACATTACTGTTCTCCTTTCATCCGGCGGGCAATGTCGTGCTGGATGTTGCGGGTCACATCGGGCGCGCCCTGAACCACGGCAGGTGAAACCAGAATGACCACATGATGCTGCTGCTGATACTCCGCCAGACTCTTCTCCAGCGCGTCGTTAAACCGATCAGAGAGCGCTTTTGACTGCGCCTCTGTCAGCTGCTTCTGACTGACACTGTCCATAAAGCTGTCGAGCGTCTTCTTCATATCAAAAGCCACCACCCGAGGCGTGGAGTACTCCAGAACCACGCGTGAGAGAAACGCGCTGGTTGCCAGGGCGAAAAGCACGAGAGCAACGATGACGGGTATCCGGCGAAAGGTATGAGAGGTAGTACTGACCGGTTGTTCGGTGTAGTTTTTCATCACTGTTTATCCTCCATGTCATTCACCGGTATTCGGGATTCAAGCTCAGCCATTTCTTCTTTAAAGTTGCGACACGCGAGGCCGTACACCGCATCGTGGATATCGACCCCCTCTTCCCGGCGGGCTTTCATGTACTCAAAATCCGGCCCTTTTGAGGAGTACATCGCCCGGCTGAGCGGGTCGACGAACAGGCGGTGCCAGGAGCAGTTCGCTTCCACCTGGAGCATAAAAGAGGAGAACCACTGCTCTTTGGCCGAACCGAAGCCGTTAATCATGTCTTTCTCCAGCTTGCTGAACTGATCCGGGTACAGCTGGTTATACTTGGCAAATTCCTTCGCTGACTGTTTCAGAATGGCCTTGTACGATGAGTTCCCCCACGCTGCACGTGCGGCGCTGGAGGCGGTCGGGGAGTCGAAGTCCACGATGTTCTGCGTGATGGTGATGTATGCGCCGGTATGTCGACGCGCGGTACGGTAGCCTTTCTCGATGAACTGACCCACTTTTTCATTTTTGAAATCAAGGAGCTTCCAGCCTTCATCGATGACGTTCAGTTTTTTCAGGCCACGCGGTGACTGATACATCCTGTTCTCGATGTAAATAATCAATGAGAACATCACAGCGATAAGCAGAGATGGCCGCGACTCCAGGCCACCGAGCTCCAGTACCACCATCCGGGCATCTTCGTGGAGTGTTGGTTTATCTGAGTTGAAATAGTCCCCGTAGATCCCATTTACCGTGTACTGATCGAGCAGGATTATCATCTCGTCCAGACGGCCCCGGATTGTTGGGGAATCAGCATATTCATCGCTGTCCTTCGCGTCTTGTAAAAACTGCACTACGTCATCAACGCGTGCATGATTACGTTTGCTTAACCAGGCCGCCTGCACTGCCTGCAGAAGCAGGCCTTCATGGACTTCATCCAGGTTGCCGTTCGGACTGGCCATGACCGACATCTGATCGCGTATACGTTCTGCTGACATGTCGAAGTGAGCATCATCCAGCACGTTGGCGAACGGGTTAAACTTGAGGGTATCGCCATCGAGATATACGCCCCCCATGTTTTCACACAGGGACTTATAGCCATCCCCCATGTCGAACACCCAGGCAAACCCACCTGAGTCGAGCACACTGCGAATGAGGGGCTGAATCAGACCAGTTTTACCTGCCCCGGACGTCCCGCAGACCGCCATGTTGAAATTGGTATTGTTCATTCCCTCGTAGAACAGGTCGATGAACGCCAGCTGATTTCGGTAGGTGGGCGCAAGGAGTCCCGCCGGCGCCAGCGGGCTGTCAGCGACGATCGGCAGGAGGTTAGCCACCTGGAACGTCTCCGCCCGCTTAACCACGCCTGCCGCCTGCAGCTCTTTAAACAGGCCCTCACCACACTTGAACGGCATCATGGCCAGAAAATTACGCAGGTGATGGTAGCGGGCCGGGATAAGCTGGAAACCGCCTTTACGGTAGCTGTTGAGCACCTGCTGTTCAGCGGCGAGAGAGGCCTCTGTGCTGTCTGCGGTGTACGTGGTGATATTAAAGAAATAGGACACCAGGGAGGTCTGGTTGGTCGCCAGTCGCTGGCGGATATCGCCCCACTCCTGCATTTCCTTTATCACGTTCGGAAAGTACTTCGCGTAGGAGGTTTTGCTTTTCTTCTCCACGTCCATGAACTTCAGGTTGGCTTCGTTCTGGGTCTTCACCTGGTCCTCCACCATCAGCGTCAGCGTGATGACAAAGGGACAGGAAATGGAGAGCTCCGGGTTAAGCAGGTTGGCGTAGTTGTCCGCAGCGGTCCAGAGGAAGGCCATTTCCGGATCACTCTCCAGATGGTAGCTCGTCACCCGGGTCACGCACTCTTTCCCGTCGCGCACCAGGCGGCCAATTTTCAGATGACCGGCGGTGACCTGCATATCAAAGCTGTCATCGACACACTGATAGTTCAGATCCTGATAGGGGTCCAGCTTATACGGTACGCGGTACATCTCGTGCGGGTCCGGGTTTATCAGCTCACGCATCAGTTCGACCAGCCCGGCAGCATCAAGGATACGCGTCGGAATATAGGCACCGCCCAGTGACGCCCGCAGGATTTTTATCTGGTTCTCCATCTCCACAATTTGCGTGGTGGAGTTCTTCTTCCTGGGTACGCAGCAGGAGATGTACACGCGGTAGTTACGCAGCGTCAGGGGCAAATCCAGTTCAGGAGGCAGGGGGAACTTCGTCTCCGCTGCCCGGAGGTAGTAGGCCTGGGTAATGGCGTTAAACTTCTTAGCCTGTTTACCACTCCAGCGGAATTCGCGCAGACCATAGTCGATATCATTGCCGACCAGTTTGCTGGAGACCAGATGAAAACTGACCGGGACGCCCCGGGGAAGTTTGCTGCGCAGTAAATGCTCCAGTGTGGCGACGATACTTTTATCCGCACCGGGTAAAGGACGCGCCTCAAACATAAAACCGACGGTTTTGTTATTAATAAACAGACCGGTCGCGGAATCATAATCCTTATAGGGCAGAATACGGCTGAACTGGGGGAAATTCATGCTACCCAGCGTGTCATTGGCTTTAGCGGATTCGTCGGGCAGCTTCAGTGCTGATACGAGTGAATTCACAGCCTGGGTGACGGTATCAATGATGTTATTACTCATGCGGTCGTTCCTTTAAAAGCATTTCAAAATAACAAGGATAATAAATGGCAAGAAGAATATTCATAGCCGCACTAGAAACTCCTTCTTATAATGGAAAGCACAGGAATGAAAAATAATAAACACATGGAGGCAATAATCTGACCCATAAAGATCGCATCCAATAACATCGCCCCTTGCCACAAACAAATAAGCAGAGTGATAAATAATAAAACCACATGAAAGAAAACAATCAGGAACAGAATGTTCGCTGAGAACTCCCCATCACTAACTTCCACCTCTAAGCAGAAAAAATAAAAGATACACAAACTACAGATAATATAGATGCCTTCATGTCGAATACCCTGAAAGAAATCAGGAGAATACTCTCCTGCCAGTCCATTGTAAGTCAGCCTGGCTCCCAGATAGATGAGCCAGTAGACTGGAGGGATAAACAAAAATCCATACTTTCTAAAAAACAGCATCATATCCACCCCCTGATTATTTGCTCATAGAGTTCAGTGCGTTAAGTTGTTTTTCACGTACTGCTTTAACCTCTTCTTTATCCTTGCATTCTGAGGCCATTTTTTTGGCGTCACCAAAAGTTAATGTCGCTGACGAAGTGACAGTATTAGCTTGAAGAACCATCCGAAAAGCCTCAGCCGCGCAAGGTGTGTCATGAATAATACTTTTCAGTTGTTCTGGAGTGGCGGGCTGCATATCACGAAAATCTTCATATTGCACAAAAAAACATCCAGCTGGCACAAGAAAAAGAAAAACCAAAAAAAAATACCATATCGCAGTTTAAAACGTTTCAATTCTTGCCTTTCTTTTTCATCGGCCTTTCTTATTAAATCCCGGGAGCGCTCTTCAATTTCTTGTTGTCTTTCCATTGTTCTATCTCTACCGGTCAATCCTGTTTGTTAATCAGCATTTCATTTTGAGTTAGCTTTATATAATTCCCACTGATGGATATACGAATAATACCGTCCATCAGGCACATTAATGATGATGCCATCACAGTCCAGTTTATTAACAGGGCTGGTAAAAGCGCCTGTCGATATGTTTACTTCAAGTGTCTTGCAGTCGTCTTTCCAGTGTCTACCTGCTTCAAGTTCATCCATCGAAAATGAGTGAATGGAGATAACGAACATCCCGCAAAACCCAACCACCGCTATAAGCGCACAGTATATGAATGTATCGCCTCTGTTAACTCGAAGATTGAATTTTTCAGGGATGGCAACCATTGCCAGCGCACCGACCACACCAATAACAAAAAGAATCAGGCATATACCGTTAAGCCATGCAACGTTATGTCCAAGTATATAGTACGCTTTCACTTTCTTATTCCTTATGCTGCATACTTTCAAATAACGTGAGATTGTTAATACTGACCATCGGTCTTACTATTCACCTGCCCCCATCCGATCAAAGGAATAAATCAAGACATAAAACATATAAAAGATCACTGTGGCCGTAAAAAACCCCGTTATTACTGACAGCGTCAAATCAGGAGAGTCCGCCCACATGTTTTTATCCTTAAACACCATGAAAGAAAATAAAGCACTGAGACCTGCAAGCCCAAACAACATTAAAATATAGGCAAGCGTATCTCTTATAAAAACACCAATAATTACATAGCCGTAACCACAGATAATGATTGCCATTGCAAAAAAAAGTCGAACAAAACCATCAAAACTTAACTGGTATTCAGCCATTTACCCACCCTCACTCAATGTTTCTATCACGCTGCTCAAAGGCTCGCGGGTTTTAATTTCAATGCACTCTCCTGTATTACTTCCGTAACCTCTGCCTCCACGTGCTTCGAGTACCCGTAGCATTTTTATGCAGACATCTGTATTAGGCATGGGAGTAATATCCCAAATTCCACCACCACTACTCGGCGTCATCAGCACCAGAAAAATAAAGGCATGCATACTTTATTGCCTCTGTTTATATATTAACGAATGAATATTTCTTTCATTGCCTCTGCGATAGTTGTTTGCTTATCACCACTTATCGCTCTGTCATAATCAGCCTTGCTGACATTTTCAATAACATCACCACACTGAAGTCGATTTTGCGCAGGAGAGAAAAACCCTTTATCAATATTAGTCTCAAGCAACCGGCAGTCATTTTTCCAGTGATGAGAAAGAGCTTCGGGCACTGTATTACTGTCAGTAGAAAACAGCAGGCTATAACCTGCCAATAAAAATACCAGCCACATCGCCCATCCGAATAACTCTCTCATAACAAGCTTTTCCTTTCAGTAAATAACATCATTGCACTTTATTTTCAGATAAACTTCCTTCTGGCCTGTACTTAACGGGAAGGTAGCGGGTTGTTCCGTCAGGACAGGACCAGGCATCTTTGCGCCCATTAATTCCTTGTTTAGCATCAAAAGCTGATATCTTGCAGTTTGTTAATGTATTCATTGTATTCTTTTTTCTTAAAATCATTTCCTTATAAGCATCCTCTGGTGACAAAATAACAAGGGCAGTTATAACATGAAGAATTAAAACCCCAGAGAACATGCATACGCGCCACACCCTTCTCTCAAACGCCCTTGATGCAAAAAATCCAACTATCACTCCCATACCAATAGCGAGAAAAAAATAAAATATATAAAAGGAGTCAGCCCGAACAAGCTTATAAGAGAATGTTAAAAGATTAATCATAATCAACCCACCTATTTAAATAACGCCTTACACAAAGATACATGAGCGTAATATCTGCGTCTGAGCACGCTACCGCCCATCCCTTTCAACGCAGAGGGCACTCGTTATAATTCAGAAATGAAAACTTACTGCAGCGCCAGTAATGGCGCTGTGAATCAATTAAGACGAGGTTGTCCCCACGCCGATGGTGTCACGACAAAAAGAACCGTTGCTGGCTGGTGATATACATCATCTGCATCCACATACGGCGCTATCCACAATGACGTTGTCTCCTCCCCTTTTCTTAATGGCCGGGGATAGTTACCAGGAGCCGTTACCGGAGATGTAAAAGTTGATACACTGACCGGCCGAACAGCTGGCGCTACAGCCACGGGCCGATATACCGGCGCACTGACTATTCTGTTATTCGTCAGAAATCCTGACGTTACTGTATTAGTCGGTACCGTTGTCGTTGTTCTGGACTGCATTAAATTTGGCTGTGGCGGCAACGGGTACGAATTAACTGACGTTGTTCTGAAATTACCCTCAGCCAGTTGTGGCAACCCGGCCGCAACCGGCTTTGCGTCACTGCGTTCCTCTTTCAGCTTCGCTTTTTCATTTGCCTGTTCCATCGTCATACAGGTATCCGACGTCGTGGCATTACATTGAAATTCGGTCTCTGTGCCCGCACACCCGGTTAAGAGCAAAGCGCTGCCCAGAGGAATTAACAGCATTAATTCCTTCATGATATTTCTCGCTATTTATCGGTTATTTCTTCAGGTTCATCCTGACTTGGGTATTTTCCTTAATCGCCCGAACAAATTTATCCCCTTCACCCGGACTCATTTCATCGTAAACACGCTTAATCTGGCTGACATCAGATCGGGCTAGAATCAGCCCTGAAGAACCCGAATCAGACTCTCCGACGACAACACCGTTTTTCCGTATGATCCCCCTGCGGACAGGAGTCCGACGGAAAACCACAGCGATCCCGGTAAACACCACCGCCATCAGCAGCCAGAGCCAGAGAATATTATGCGTATAGCTCTGGTCGATATATGCTGCATACCCTGCCGCATCCGTACTGACGGTGGTACAGGCTTCCTGTAAAACCGGAGGCAGTGGTGCGTTCACCGCATCACCATTAAGTTCTTTCGGCCCCGTGCAGTCCTGAATGACATATCCCTCCTGCTGCACAGACTCTACGGTTTTCACCAGTGTCTGGCCGAACGTGTACGGTCCCGTCCGGAACACCAGAACAACCAGTAACATCATCATGGCCAGCGGATACACCACCGCACACTTAACCAACCAGTGAGCCCAGCGCAGTGCTGACAGAACAGCAGTAATGAGAGACTTAGCCATTATTTTCCCCCTGCGGCGCTGCGCCCGGAGAGAACTCACGCGGATCAAGTTTGCCCAGCTTCTTCAGCATCTCGTCAGTATTGAATCCGTTCATACCGCCGCCTGACTGATGATGTGCATCAGCCTGCGGTGCCGGCTCCGCCTCCTGATTCTGAGCCTGCTGTTGCCCGTTCTTTTCCGCTTCCAGCTCTTCAATCGTTTTCAGCTGGAATCCATCCTGGAACACGACCGTCACTTCGTTGCCGGCACCAATCGGAATGACCGGGTGATACTGCTCGGCCCTTTTGATGTAGTACTCGCTCAGCGTCTGCGCAGCTTTAGATGCACCACCGCCGACGCCCATTTTCAGAACATCACCGGCGCCAACAGATGCGGTTGCCCCCAGGCCAACTGCCGGCTGTGAAGCCCGTTCCATGCCCTGACCAATCCCGTCAACAAAACCGGCCCCCCATGCCCAGCCGAGGATTTTTCCGTTACGCATCACCACCTCTCCCTTAACCCCGTTTTTCCCCATAAAGGACACGTGGCCGTTAATGGGCTGATCGATGGTTTTATCACCTTTGATACAGCTGATATTGCGGGTACGGACAATGGCGCGCTCACTCGATACATCGCCCCAGGCTTCAAGCCCCACAAAACACCCTGTCAGGTCGTAGGTTTTGCTGTTTGGCATTTCCACACGACCGGTGATACGCAGCTGCATCGGTACAGTTGATTCATTCCCGGTAACAGACGCGTTGGCATCTGCCCCCTCGATAAGCGTGCTTTTTGCAAAGCTCCCCGACGGAATGTACGGCAATGACTTTGCTTTCTTTCCTTTGTCGTAACTGAACGTTTTACGCTGTATCTGGTTTGGTACCGGCACAGACTGGTAGCTGACCTGCGGCGGCGGTGTCATACCATTCCCCGGATAGAATGCCGTCGGAGGCGGTACCGCGGCGCCGGTCTGCGGCGGATAACTGGCTGGCTGCGGCTCCCCTTCCGGACCGGGTGGCGGTGACGGAGGAGTCGGCGCGGGCTCGCCACCAGAGACAGCCGGTTTCACGCCCAGCGCCTTCAGCTGAGTCTGCATGGCATCATTATCACTGCTGAGTTTGTCGATACGTATCTGGTCAGCGGTTCGCGCCTTACTCAGTAGATCCACTTCCCCCTGCAGGGAGTCAAAACGCTTGTTGAGATCAGCAGCCGTCGCCTGCATTTCTGTTGTCGCGTGCTGCTCCACCTTACTGTTGAAGCTGCTGTCGACCACCCCGGTCATATCCGGCGCGGGTTCGCCCTGAGCCGGGGCTTCCTCATCAGAGCTCATGTTCAGATCTGACAGATACAGCCCGCCTCCGACTGCTGCTGCGCCGCCCGCCAGAATGAGTCCCAGCCAGATATATTGCTTACGTTTGATCAGCGTGTTGAAGTTGGCCATCAGCGCTTCACTCCTTCATCTGACGTCGTGACCCAGATCTGCATGCGACCACCGGCAGTCAGCAGGCCCGCCGGGGTACTGAACATGACGGCACGTGTTCCGGGCTGCCAGAAATCGCTTTCACGCACCATACGGGCCGACAGGGAGACGTTATCCAGACTGTAACGGACAACTTTCAGGTGGTGGCCGACCCAGACCCTGTCGGCAGTGGCGCGCAGACCAGCCGGCACCTGCAGCACTTCAGAGGTGACGGGGACAGACTGATACTCATCGGGTACGCTGCCCTGGCGCACGGCGCGATTCAGCGAAACCAGTAACGATTCATAGGGGTTCGACTCTTCCCAGGCTTTTGCCGGACCGGGTGTCCCCGCCAGCTCGCTAACCAGCTGAATAGTCCGGCCTGAGCCCGCTCGGGGCACGGCACGAATGGAGAAGTTCAGCCCGCGTTCGGTTTCCACAATGAAGGTGAATGGTTTTTTACTGACGGTCGCCAGAATGGCGCCGCCGCTGTCGGTCTGCTCCTGGTTTGTCAGGCCACCGTCCAGGCTGTTTATCGCCGTGATGCGATCGCCAGGTACTGTGAACAGATTCGGGTCGGTGTTACTCACGGCAATATTTGCCTGACCGCCATTGGTCAGGGGGACCACTGTCGGCGCCAGCGTACCGCTGAGGGTCGCGGACATCGCGGGGGCGGCCAACAGCAGACAGCCTGAAATAAATAACGGGTTAATTTTTTTCATTATTTATTTCTCCAAAACGCGCCAGCCAGCTGACACCATCGACACGACTGAACTGAATGACATAGCTTTTAATTTCACTGTAGGGTTTGGAATCCCCAATCCACGTTTTCAGCTCACCCCGGATATCCACGCGGTTCTCTGCCGGCCAGGCACGCATCGACGTCATATAAAAGGTGGAATTAACGTTATTGTCTTTAATGCGTTTCGCATCTTCAGCCAGCTGGACCTTGAGGCTGTTCTGCGAGGCGGGTAATACATACCGGAGAAGCTGTTGATGCTGGGCATCAACCGTTTCCGGGGTGACATTCAGACGCAGGGCAACAAAGGACATGCCCAGCTGCTCAATATAAGAAGCGTCAGCCTGGTTCTGAGAGACCGCAAAGGGGGCACTGAATAACATCGGTGTCACTGCCACTTTCTGTTCCGTCTGAAGACGGTAATTATTTATGCCCTGGATAATATTGGTCGCAAGACTGAGGGTCAGGAGTGTCCCCAGACTGATAAATCCCACAGCGATAACGCGGGTGGTATTTTGTCTGGCACCATGTTCCATATGTTATTTCCCCGTTGATTTATTTAATCCACTGCCGGAAACAGGAGTCCGGAACATCATGAAAGAAACCTTTAAGAAGGGAGGTTGGCAGATACCAGTAAATCAGGTCGCGTAGCCAGGAACTGCCCCGCCCTTTTTTCAGTTTCTTGATACCCCAGAAAACCAGTGCCGCTGCAGCCATACCAAAAATGAACTTGCTGGTCCAGAAACCCCAGCCGAGACAAATCACGGCCGGGATAAGTTCATCGAGATATAAGCCAAACCAGCGGGACTGGTTAGTCAGTGTTTCCGGGAAACGGTATCGCTTTAATTCGTCTCCCGTCATCACGTGCTTCCTGTCAGTAACCGGCGACCGACATACCGATGGTGATAAAGGTGGAAATAATCGCGAAGCCAAACAGGAACTTCACGTTTTTGGTCATCATGTACATGATGCCGCCGGCGACGACTTCTGCCAGAACCACCCATTTGACGACGCTGGATTGCTTACCAAACGTGCCTTTAACGGTCGCATCCCCGGACTTCATCAGGTCGGTTGCCGTGGTGGTGGCCATCGCAGCATCCGGGAAGAACGCCGCCACAGCAGCAACCGGCAGCGCAACTTTAGCGACTTTCAGGGCTTTCTTTTTATTGAAAACGCGAGACAGAAAAGACGGTTTGGTTTCTTCAGGGACAGCAGAGCCCTGAACACTTAATACAGCATTCATATTTATTTCCTTTTAAATAGATAATGTTTAAATGGTAATACCTTCGGGACTACTTATGTTTCAGATACAGACCTCCTTATCACTTCGACTTCAGAGCTATAAAAATCAGGAAATTCGGACAGATGCGCTTTGAGACGAAGATAAACTTCATGCGACTTGCTTCTGTTACTTTTATTTTTAGCTGCAATCAGTTTTTTGTTTGTATCCTCATCAAAGCGGGCCATAACAACAGGACCAAAACTCACACTCTTATAGGTTACAGTTGGATAAAAATCTGGATAGCGTAAAAGGTGATCCTTAACCCTAAGCACAACCTCCCCAGCCTTACTACGTCCGCTTCTCTCTTTGGCGTTTACCAATTTCAGATGCGTATCTTCATCAAGTTTAAAACTTACGCATGGACCTAATGCCGGACGAGTAGTCATTCGCCTCACTTGCACCTCCACTCTACTTTTCAATAGGAGTAGTCTCACAAATAAAACCCCTTAACACAATAGACAAAAGGTCACTATTTATTTAACAATTTATTAACGCGACTTCCAATTAATTCCGTAACAACCTTACAGAATGAAAAGGCCATTCCACTGGCGAATAAAAAATAAAAAACCTCTTCTCTCGTGCGGATTGGTAAAGCTGCAAGAATACGATTAACCCTGTTCTTCGATGTTCCAATCGCTATATTTAAAACCTCTGAAATCTGATTGTGGGAGGCACCCAAAGAATATAGAGCCAGAGTCTCAATCTGAACATCAGTTAAAAAACCGAGTGCATTTTTAAATTCGTTGAGTTTTTTTATAAAACCAGAGCGAACAGGAGATAGTAAAAAACCACCTCGTTGAAGATGACAGAACTTCCACAGAGTGAACTCCGCTCCATCAAATGACATCCGTTCTATTATAAAATCCCATCGGTTCCCATTAATGGGCAAATTTTCCTCAACGAGCATTTTTCGATCGCCTGAGTAAACTTCGGCGTCAAGAGCTGACAGACGTAAAGAAGAGGAGATTTCCAGACGGTTAAACCATATGTTAACGTTAATATTGTGCAGAAAAGTTGTAGCGAAAGAATGATTGAAATGGGAAAAGGATCCATCACGGAGCCTTATACAAGCAGGATGGCTAGAAAGGTTGACAGTTAATTGCATTTCACGAAAGAAATCCAATTGACTACAGTTGGTGTTTTCAATACGATCCATCGAACACATAGGAGCCTCCTCAACAGGATTCTATGGGCAGCTGATGTGAAGGGGGCCAACCCTTCACATCAGCGATTCTCAAATTTTGTGAGACCTGAGCCTCTCAAACTATGATAAATGTAACCCACTTCCCTGTCACTAAAAATACGCAGATCATTCCGCTTTTATTTTTTATATTTTAGTTTAATAATCTATATAACTGAATGCTGTGTAGTTTACTTTTCGTCACCATCTTCTGATTCTGGAAAGAATGTATCGACCACTTCTTTAGTGTCTTCCAGAATGGTATCAATCATAAATCGCCACTCAAATTTTTGGTTGCCAGAGATATGTGGACTCAAACAAGAAATTCCCAAAATTTTGTTGGTTGCAAATTGCGTCTTCAAAACTGTTTCAAGCAAAACCTTATTGAAAGCCATCTGATTAAAGCCGCTTTCTTTCCTTTCCATTTGCGCTTCATAAACCCTCAAGCCTAACTCGACAAGCATCGTAGACACACTGGAAAAACTAACATCTTTCTCCCTGGCGCCCTCAACTTTCCGTTTTTCCACAATGGCATTAATTTTTTCAGCAACTTCATCGCTAACATATGCCTGTATCTTTGCCATATCCATCCCTTAATATAAAAAGAAATCTCGATACTATTTACAGCCAACCAACTTAGACGATTCACCAACGATTCAATTCGCGATTCGAATCTAGATTCACCGCCCTTAAACTCGATTCATATGGCGAATAACACCACGAATTGAATCTAGAGTCAATTCGCCAATAAAACTAGATTTCATAAGAGTTGATTCGTTACTGATTCACCCACGATTTATAAGTGAGTCGTTAGCGATTCATCTGCGATTCATATTTATATTACATAATGAAAGATAGTGTAATTTAAGTCACCATAACTCTATGGTTTAAATAATAAATCTGCAAAATTTTAATTTTGCGTGGGGTGTGGTGATTTTGTGGTGAGGAGTGCATATCTGTTGAGTCTGGTTCTGGTCTGGGTTAACGTATTTGCAGGAACCGACCCGGAGGGAGTCTTTTGAGAAAACAACTGGTATTAGCTACCCTGCTTTTAATTTCCACGCCTGCCTGGGCTGCGGATTGTTTTGATATGGCAGGACGGGACTATCGAATAGATCCCGATCTGCTGCGGGCTATTTCATGGCAGGAGTCTAAATGGAAGGTGAATGCCATCGGGAAAAACCCGGGATCTGGCTACGGTGCCGGACTGATGCAGATCGACTCGCAACACCAGGGTGAATTGTCGCAGTACGGTATTAAACCGGGACACCTTCTGACTGATGCCTGTCTGAATATTTACACCGGTGCTTATTATCTGGCACTGGCTTTTAAAAAATGGGGAGTCAGCTGGGAGGCAGTCGGCGCCTACAATGCCGGGTTCCGGAGAACGGACAGGCAGGCCATACGACGACTGGAGTACGCCAGGAAGATTGAGGCCATCTACCTGGCTATCAAGAAAAATAAAAATGCCGGCCAGTCATCTTTAACAAAAAAATGAAGACCCCATTCATGAGGTCTTCAGAACAGGGAAGTGATTAATCAATTGCCCGCCATATTAAATGCCGTTCGGGATGCTGAATAATGCTGATATAATCCTTCAGTGCATCCTGCCGTGAAACCAGACGCCTGCAGATCTGGTCATATTGCGGCCCCATTTCAGCCACGTGCCAGGACAACCTGTTCATAATCATCAGCGTGGCAATAATGCCTGCTGCATCGGCGCTGACCTCACCTTCGAAATAATTTCCCGGGATGCACATCCTGTAACGCTGCTCACCTTCAGGTGCGATATATCCGGTCTGCGTGGTAATGAACTGGATGCTGTTTGGTGCAATATTCCCGCCGACACCCTGTGGAATAACCCAGTAAGACCAGGAACCGCCGTCGTATTCAGAATGCTGGCGTAACCAGCTCGCGGCCATATTATCGGCTAACGGCGTAAAAAAGAGGTCCGGGATAAAATCCAGGCGAGCTTTCCCATTGGTTACGGCACAGCGCAGATATTTGTCTGTTTTAAACTGTTCGTCTGATTCACGAGTGGCGGTGTTGACTTTCATTGTGCGCATACTGATTTTCTCCTTCGCGGTTTATTAAAACGTTCGACTTCATCACTGAGCGGCGAAGGGCAATTTGCAGCCGACGGGGAGGAAATAAAGGGGCGCGCGGCGTTCATATACCCCTTTATTTCCTCCACGGCTGATGCTAAAAGCAGCCCTCCGCGAAAGATGAAGTCGGGAGATATAGAGCAGGAGTGAGAATGCGCACAACCCTGAACGTCAATCCGGTGTTTATCGGATTCACGTTCAGGCCTTGGAGTGGCGGGTATTTATCGCCACGGTGAGAGCGGCGCATCCTGATAAGGATGCAGCAAGCGAGATTTTGAATTTGCGTCAGGATGGAAGCCCGACAGGGCAGAGACAGCTTGCTGGCTCTGTTCACGACAGCCGTGTCCCGACAGGGACGACGCCCGGGTCAGTATTTATTTAATTTCTCATCAGAGATAAATAGCAGAAGAGATACACAGCAGAATATCGGAAGCGATGTAACAGGGATGAATAAAGAATATTGATGAGATAATACCGCGCCGGAGTAATACGGGCGGCGCGTAGCGCAGCCGGTATTATTCAGCGCCACAGGCGCTGCGGCCTTTTAGCGCAGTCGGGCAGGTTATCCCCTGCCCTTCCGGTTATTTACGCGGCCTCCTGTATTCCGCGCATGAAGTCCCGCATAGCCCTGAACCGGCGCAGGTCTGCCAGTCGTTTTTCAAAATCATTGAGGTAGTAAACCGGGGTATACCTCACTCGCCGGAACTGCATCGTGAGCGTATTGCCCGTCACCACTTCCGCCGCTATCCCCAGCAGTGACAGCTGGATGAATGCCATATCTGCCGCCACCGGATCGATGTCAATGCAGCTGCCGAACATGTGCATGGAGGGGTTAATATCCGCTTCAAGCAGGCACTCTGCATAGGCGATCAGCATCCCGGCGGCCCCACACGCCGGATCGCTGACGGTGGCAATCCCTTCCCGGCGGATAGTGTCTCTGACGCCTGGCATCAGCATTCGCGCCATCAGACACTGCACGGAATACGGCGTAAAATACTGCCCGCGAAAGTTATCACCCAGCTCCAGATCCATAAAAATCGCGCCGAGGAAATCATGAAATTTCGCCTCCAGCGCACACACCATCAGGCAGAACATTTCCTGCATGTTCGCGATGTCGGTGGCCTCGTACCGGGCGCAGATTTTCCGGCAGTGCTCCATGCTCTCCGGCGTTCTTATCCGGGCCATATCCAGCTCACTGGCGGCGAGTGACAGAAAATCACTGAACACTTCCCAGCGCCCCAGATGGCGGCCCGTATCCTTAAAAAGGCTGATAAAACGGCCCCGGCTGTACTGCTCGCTCATCATACGATGAACCGCAGGCACCTGTTCCGCGATCTGCTGCCCTGCCTGAATGACAGGGCTGTTATCCGCGGTTTCTCTGGCCATATTGAACACATCGGCAAAACTCAGCTGTGACATAGCATTATCTCCGCTGTTGCCGCTCCCGAAGGAGCGGCTCACCTTGTCAGTTACATGCGCGTTTGAGTTCAAGCGTGCGGAGCACCTGCCCGAAGGCGGTGTTGTTCATCGCGGGGATATGGACACCACGCCCCTTGCGAATGCTCCGGGCAATATGCCGCCCGAAGGCCTTCAGCGCCGGGTCAATCTCCTGCGCGGCGATATCATCACGCAGATTGCGTTGATGACGGCGGGGCTTTACAGCCTCAGTGGAAGGTGAAAGAATAGATAGGTTCATATGTACCTCTTAGTTAATTTGAACAGCCGAAAAAATCGTTCCCGCGACTTTTACGGCATGGATAAAGCAGGGTTTTCCCTGCTTTTTTCATTTCCGGAACAGGTTAAATTCTTCCTTAATGCGCGTTGTGATCTGCGCATGGCTCAGGTTGCACACATCCCGCAGCCGGAAATATCTGGCTCCGTAGCGGGCATATATCTCTGTCACGTCACCGCAGACCATCTCCTGCAGCATGAACGTTTCCCACTCGCCGTTCTCACTTGTTGACCAGTTGAGCGGATACATCAGGCCCAGCGCGTCATGGAACGTGTGAACGTCGATTTCTGAGGGGGCTTTAACCGCTGCTTTCTGCCGGCTCAGCCAGTATTCGCGCTCTGATTCTGCTGTAGCCAGCATTCCTGGATGGGCTGATGATTCGGTCAGGTGTAAGTTCATACGTCTCTCCTTATGTGGATCACCGGCGGCCCCCGGACCGCCAGATGTTGGGAAAAAAAGCAGACTCATGGCATATGGCGTTCAGCGCGCATTGAGTCAGCAATGTATTTGCGTGCGTCATTCCACGCTTCCTTACCGGTATCACCAAAAAGAAGCTCAACGAGTTTCCGGGACTGAAGCCACGGTTGAGCAACGCCGAAATGCACCTGCAGAACTTCCGCGTGCCAGTCAACCACTCCCGCCCCCAGGACGTTATCAGCCATACGCATCAACGTTCCCCATACCAGTTCACTTCTTTCGCTTTCTCTCATACGCTTGCTTTTAAGCTCTACCAGATACAGCAGGAGGCTCTTTTGCTCGCTAATCGCGGTGGCCAGAAGGTTTTCAACCCATCTTTCGGTAGATTCTTTGGTGGCGGTTTTGACGTTGACGTTCTGTGTGTTCATTCTGCTTTTCCTCTGGTCTGGTGGTTAATCCATCTCTCGGTGAGTTCCCTGGCGGCAAAGGGCAAAGGAGCAACGGCGGGGCGGAAGGAGAAGGGCGCAGACAAAAGTTTTTGCGGTCCCTGGCAAAAAGTTTTGGCGGCGTTCATTTTACCCTTCGGATGACGACACGACGGTGCTACGACCAGCCCTTCGCCGGGGAACGGACGAGAGATGACTCACCAGGGGAAGGGATGAGAATGAACACACCCGACACGACGGAACGGCGTGGCGCCATCAGAGTGCCGGCAGGTGTATCGCCGGCACGGTGAAAGCGGCGCGGCCGGGACGGTCGCAGCAAGCGCTGCCGTTGACCTCAGACATCAGACACTAGCCGACAGGCCCGAAACCGCCTGGCGGGTTCGGCGGAGCTTACCGCGTCTTTTCGCGGTTAGCGGAGTGTGGCTCGACGACTGGACAGCGCAGCTGGCCGGGAGCCGAAGGTGTCCAGTGTGGGTGTGCTTTTAAGCCTTTTCAGGTTTTAAAGGGACACAGCAGGAAAGAAAACCATCACAGGAAGGAACGGGGGAGTATCAGAACAAAAGCCCGCAGGGAAATCACGGGCTGATCCAACGGGCGAATCGAGATATATCAATATATGCCTATACTTACAGCACAATAACCGGGCTGAATGTTATGATCCGAGTCACAAAATTAACACTGCCATATATAAGGATTTATTAATTCCTGAAACTGCAGTTGTCCGGAGCACAGACAGGTCAGGAGCTTACTTATCATTGTTTTCACTCAGATTATTCGTTTCAAACGAGACAAGAAATGCTTTCAGCCCTGCACAAAACGCATTGAATTCTTCCGGTGTGACATCTGCGGATCGGTTTATTCTGGCTCCGCGAAGATGAGAATTACCGGATGCATTTTTTTCCGCCCCGGCACTGCGGATTATCGAGTCGGCCCGGCTTTTTGAACATGGAACACCGCCCAGGCTGATAATTTGTGCAACATCGTTCCTGTTGAGGCAGCCAATCGCCCCGGCAATCATCTTAAGATTAGCCGTAAGTTGTCTGCAGGAAAGTACGTCACCCATTGGTTTTACCTTCTTCAGCGATCGAGCCGCTCGACGGTGGCCAGCAGTTGTGGATAGGTCGCTGACAGGCACTTTTCATACAGTGATTCAGCCGCGGGTATCCCCTCCAGATAGTAATCCGAGTCCCGGATTTCCTGAGCCAGATATTCAATATAGGCGGGTTCCACAACGGAGCCATTCAGCACATTAAGCAGAACCTGTGTTTCTTCGTCATCGAGAGGAAGGGCACAGGCGCGAACCAGATGCGCATAGCGATCAAAGATATTATTCAGCCGTTCAGTCACCCCTTCCCTGTGGGAGTTCAGATGTGCTCGCAGCTTAGGCGAAGGCGTGAAAGAGGGGTTGCGGGAGATCTCTTTTTTCATAGTAGGTCCTCAGAATACTGGCCCGACATCATTAAGAATTTGCGCCGCTCCCTCACGAACTGTCGGTACCATTTACGGGCAACACTGGCCAGATCGTCCTCAGAAGCGTCACAGAAAAGCGTACTCCCCATAAACCCTCCCCCACGGCAAATCTGAGCACCGGTGCTACCAGGGCGTCCCGGGGACTCCAGGTGAACATAGCCACCACTGTCGGGTGCGTAAAAACTGAAAATTTCGCCGGTTTTACGGGATTTTATCGTGAAGTTCATGCTGGCTCTCCTTTGGCTCACCCGCGACTGCGCTTCGCCTCTCTGAGTTAAGTGGATTCACTGCTGTTCATTACACAGACAACTGTATGACAGAAGTCATACACAATCAAGCAAGAAGAGTAAAATTTGAGCGCAATGATGTTAATGCTGATGTACGCATCCATTAGCATTAACAACCGGTGCATAAAATGGCTCAGGAATCCCGGACTGAACAGTCTCGCGCTTACTTTTACCGCAGCTTTACGTACACAATCGAACATCTGACCCGGGATTATCAGGCTGAACTGCAGCGTTATTCTGATGATTCGTGGGAACTGCCTCAGCGAGCCGCACGCCTCAGCGCAGTAGTTAAGCGCTATAAACGTACCGGATGCTGAGTTTTATTTTTGAGATAGCTGACAGCATCGATCTGGACTTAACCCCGCTTATTGTAAAGCGCCTTTGTATGCGCCTTTTCGGCCGCTCGGGTAGACAGGACATAATTGTTGCCACTTTTGGGCAGAAGGGTCGCCAGCACCGCAGCCGCGATAATACGCCTGCCATCCTGGATGAAATAGCTTCCCGCTACCGTCTTGCCGCATACTCCTGTCAGGCCTCCACCCTGAGTGATATTGCAAGTGTGAAAAAGCACTATCAGACAGGCATCCGTGCAGCACGGAACAGGGAAAAATAACCTTCCCGGTAATAGCTAATGGATGCGTACATTAGCATTAATACAAATAGCGGGAGGGAAGAGCTGCTATCGGCCTGCTCCGTTCCTCACAGGGGAACGGCCCTTCCCGGAAGTTAAGGCATGCGGTCGCGTCGGGAAGGAAAAAGGGGCTACCGGCGAACGGTAACCCCTTCATAAAGGCGCTTCAGGCATGTCAGACCAACGCAGCCCTGAAAAGGCGGGGTTTCCCCCGCCTTCAGGTTGCTACTTACCGTTGGATTCGTAAGCCAGGCTTGCCGCGACCTCCCTGTTCCCGTCCTTTAGCCGGACTTCGCATAAGCGGTTCCGGGTCAGGCATGTGAATATCAAGAGCGTTAAACACACGATTAATACGCACCAGACCAGGGCGTTTCGCGGTAGTTTCATGGTTTACTCCTCCTTGCAAATTGCACGGTAAGAGGCCATACTGGTGTTGACTAGACATTCAGTGGGCCTCGTGGGTTAATGAAAATTAACTACGGGGCTTTCTGCTTTCTGCCACACAACACGGTAACAAACCACCTTTACGTCATGAGGCAAAAAGCCTCAAGCGCCGACGTCATTATACCCTGTCGTATCGAATCCACCCAGGACTAACAGTCTGATAACTGAATATATCCTCAAACACCTCCTGACTCGTTTTCTCTCTGTAAACCCAGCGCCTGCCTGATTTCAGCCGCCCGTTGTTCACTACCGGCGTTCTCTCCGGCGCGATACACCAGACTGATTAAGGACAGTAACTCTTCCCTGTCTTCTGAAGTCAGCTTGACCTCCAGACGGCACAATACTTTTCCTGTGACCGCATGGCGAAATACCGTTCCCACATCCTTCCGATCAAACTTCCGGCTGACAATACTCATCAGAACTCCCTGTCGCTGTTTCCTGCAGACCAGTCGCTGATTTGTTCATCCAGCGCCTGAATATGCTGATCGACATATTCAACCAGCCGCTCTGTTTCTGTTTCCAGCCAGCCACTCAAGCCGTCCCATTCGCAGGTCATTTCTTTAAGTCGGGAAGAGATGGTATGCAGTTTATTGCGCTGGCTGCGGGCCACCTTCAGCTCCGTTTTGCAGGGGTTATTTCTCATCGTTTTCTCTCCCGCAACTCAAGTTTGTTGGGAACCAGCCAGCGTTCGCGCTCCAGAATGTGTTCCCCGGATCCCCTGACGATAAAACTGATTTCATGCATCACCTCATACAATGGTGCATGACTGTAACGCAGCCAGACCAGCTCCCTGAGTGAAGCGAATCGCGTCTGCCAGCGCCAGAAGGCCGGTTCCAGCTCACTCGCGTCAAACTCATCGATCCACCGGCGGTACCAGCTGATGACCGTTTCCGGTGACTGAAAATTCAGTTCTGTGACAGCCTGTCCCAGCAGGTTCTGACGCAGTAACCAGGACTGCTCGACCTGACGGGCTTCACGGCGCATTTTCCGGGTGAAGGCAATGTCCTGACGTTTCAGCCTGCGTATTGTCCGGGTATGAAGGACTTCCGGAAACAGTTCAGCCTGCACATCCATTGTCAGCGGCAGCGGACAGTATTCCCCGTGGCTGGAGATAAGCATATCCAGCGCCTCTTCCACCTGTTTCAGGCTGGAAAGGCGGTCTTTTGGATCACGGTGAAGGCCAGGGATGCGGCGGGCAACGTCACTGTTAATCCGGCTGCAGCCTGTCAGCAGGCGCAGGAATGTCCGGACGTGTGGCATCGATGGCAGACGTGCGCCACGCTGGCGAGCCTCTTCCACCGTCATGATGGCCTGCAGCGCTGCCTGACGGGCTGGCTTCAGGGAGACAAGAGCACTGGATGACGGGATCATTGTGCGCCCTCCTGTGACAGTGTGCTGATGATGCTGGCGCAGGAATATCCGTCAGTATCGAGACACGCTATCAATGCCAGCGTGTGGGAGATCAACTCCGGGTTAAATTCTTCCATGCTGCGAACAACAGAGAACGGCTGGCCACCACGTGTCACAAAGACGACCATCCAGCGTTCACTCAACTCGCCGGGGCTGCAGACAGCGACATCAAAATGGCAATGGGCCGGAGAAAAGCGGATCTGAACCGGGAAAAAACCGCCAAACTCACTGCGATATTCACCGTTCACGGACCAGCCTGACGGCAGATGCAGAACACGCATCACAGCATGGGTCAGCTCACGGCGGAAATCTTCACCGGCAGCGCGGTAATCTTCCAGCTCATCGATGGACATGGTTTTCAGAACATCCAGAGTCAGTAACGTTTTCATTTTCAGTCTCCTTATCGCCGCCCCGCAGGGCGGCGTCTCCGTTATCAGGCAGCGTGTGAAGTCGGTTCGTCAGTGTCCGGGGCAGCATGTGCATCGTCCGGCTTTGCGGCATCCGGGGACTGCATCCAGCCCGGTACCCAGCGGGAGCCGGAGAGCCACTGTTCAGCATGGCTGGCAGCATCACCCTTCTTCATTTTTTCGGCATCCGAGGCGGCTCCGGTCAGCCCGGCCTCCTTCAGCGCCGCCACAATCTGGGCCTTGCTGAGCAGCCCGAGGAAGTTATCCGCTGTCGGCTGCCACCAGTCGCGCAGATGAAATCCCAGCGCCGCCTCCACGCCATCGAGGTCACTGCGGCGGGTATGTCCACATTCACGGGTCTGGACACCGTCGACGGAACAGGCAGTACAGAAGGCCATCAGCGACATCAGGGTCTGTCCGTCGAGGGTAAAGAAGGTGGTGAAATCCTTCTGCCACCCCTCCGGCAGCAGGGCTTCCAGACGGGCTTTCTCCTACATCAGATACCGCCATGCCTGACCTTCCTCTCCGGTCGGGGCTTCACTGGTCAGGCCGCTGTGATGCACCTCAAGGCGCAGGACAAACGGATGCCGGGTGGTGGTGCAGTAGTCAAACACGCAACTGCACAGCCGCCAGACCATCAGGGCCACGGCTTTCTGTGGCTGCTTAACCAGTTCGGCCTGAACCGCCAGTGTCCTTTCTGAAGACATTTTTTTCAGCAACGGCACGCTGATGCCCTCTGCCGCATCCGGGATACTGCGGGTGACCACATGTACGGCAGCCTGATCGCCACCGTGTTCCCCGACGTCAGAGACCGCCGTCTGGATCTTCTTCTGGACACCACGCTGGACGCAAAGCTCACCGTCATACAGACTGACCACCACGCCACAGGCCGCTTTCTGCTCCGGTGTCCACGCCCGAACCGATGCCGCATTTTCAATCTCATCAATCAGCACCTGAATCGCGGCTTCATCCTCAAAGTTTTCCGTTGCCTCCAGCGTGGCGTACAGTTCATCAAGACGCTGCAGCTCCTCAGCGCTGAATTCCCCCTCCGGCGCCGGCAGCACCAGATAATGCTCGCGGTCATCGCCGTAGTTTCTGACGGATCCCTCACGAGCCAGTGACCATGACCAGCCTTCCTGTTGTTCGATGACCAGCGCAGCCGCCGCCAGCTTCTCCTGAACCAGACGCTCAACCAGTACCCCGTCCGCCGTTCCGTCTCCCTCCTGGGCGCTGAACAGATCCTCACGCACCACGCCCCCGGCGGCCTCATACGCTTCACGACCGATAAACACGAAGCGGGAGTGAGTTACGGCGATTTCCGTATCCGTGATGGCCCGCTTCAGCAGGTGAGCGGGTGTGCTGCCGTATGAGGTTTTCACCTGGTCATACACCTGCACCTGACGTGCCGGGTCGCTCTCCAGACTCAGGGCCTGACACTGCTCCACGTCGAGTTTGTCCTCTGCCAGCAGGGTGATCAGTTCCGGGGCGAGGTTTGCCAGCTTCAGCATCCGCTGAACGTGACGGGCACTGTAGCCCAGCAGGTCCCCGATTTGCGCCGGGGTTTTCCCCTCTTCTGACAGGGTGCGGAACCCGCTGATTTGCTCTGCCGGATGCATGGCCATCTGCTGTTCGTTTTCTGCCATTGATGCCGCAACAGCCAGTTCATCAGGTACCTTTTTCACCATTACCTGATATCCGGCATCGATACGTTTTTCACTCTGCAGGAGCTGCAGCGCTTTCAGGCGACGACCACCTGCAGCCACACCACAGCGACCGTCCGGGAGGTTATGCACAACCAGATTCTGCAACAGGCCAATGGATTCAATGGAATCTGCCATTGAACAGACTTTCTCCGCCGGATAGGGAATGGTCCTGACGTTCAGGGGAGACTTCACCAGTGCAGACACCGGGACATACTCGACCTGTGCGGCATCGAGAGCCACTTTAAGCGCCTCAGCTTCGGCAGACTTAAGCGTTTTTTTGCTGGTTTTCGGTGCAGTTTTTACCTTAGACTCTGTTGCAGACATAATTGATACCTCTTAGCTATTGATGAATGTCTGCCGGACAGCCCACCTGTCCGGCCTTCTTCTTACTGCTTACTTCGTTTTGCGTACTCCGTAGTCCCGGATGTAACGGTTCATCAGGTCCTCGCCGCCCGGTTCAAAATTCCAGACGCGCCAGACCATGCTGCCGTCATCCTGATGACGGACGACAAGGCGAAAATGGGTCCCCTGGTCATCTTCAATCGCCACATTCTGATACTGCGCGGCGACAATCTGAGCCTGCTCGCGGGTAAACGTGCCATCCGGCAGAGATTCAAGCGGGGACAAAACGTTATGGTCCATATGTTTCTCCTTCTCTGCCCCGCCTGAACGGGGCGTCTTCATCATGTTTTCAGTACGGGGCATCGTCATCCATCGGCGGGAAATCATCCGGGAGTGGCTGAGGCGGTTGCTGAGACGGCGCCGCATCCTGACGGCCTTTCTTACCGCCCTTCGCTTTCGGGGATTTAGCCGGGGCCTGAGCAGGTTGTGCCGGGGCGGCAGGACTCTGCGGCTGCGCGGCGCTCTCAGGCACACCGGATTCACGGCGGCCGCCGAGCATCTGCAGGGTGCCGTTCTGGCCGACCAGCACCTCGGTGACGTAGCGCGTGACTCCGGCATCGTCCTGCCAGTTGCGGGTGCGCAGCTGGCCCTCGATGTAGACCTGCGCACCTTTACGCAGGTATTCGCCCGCCACTTCCGCGAGCTTGCCGAACATGACAACACGGTGCCACTCGGTGTTTTCGCGCATCTCTCCCGTCTGCTTGTCACGCCATGTTTCAGACGTGGCCAGCGTCAGATTGGCCACTGCGCCCCCGTTGGGCATGTAACGCACATCCGGTTCCTGTCCCAGATATCCGACCAGAATGACTTTGTTAACGCCACGTGCTGCCATGATGAATCTCCTTACGCTGTTGTTTTGTCTTTAAAAACCATCACCCGTTGAGTTGCCGGGGCCGCGGTTTTGACGTTTTGCGGGGACCTGCTGAACCTGCCCCCTGGTTGTTACCTTCACCCGTTTGAGAGCCGTTCGCCGCAAGGGCAAAGACGCCACGGCCTGACGCATCTGTCCGGGGCAGGACACAAAAGTTTTTGCGGTTCCATGCAAAAAGTTTTGTGGACTGTTCATTACACCCTGGACAGCCAATGCGACAGGTTGTGGCTATGTCAGCCCGGGCGAATGGACTCAAACGGGTGATACGGGTACCAGGGGAAAGGAGCAGGCACCCGCCGCAACGACGGAACGCGCGGGCGCGAAACGGCGTTGCCCTGCAGAGTGCCGGCAGTCCTTCGCCGGCACGGTGAAAGCGGCGCGGCCGTTCCGGTCGCAGCAAGCGCTGCCGTTGACCTCAGACATCAGACACTAGCCGGCAGGCCCGAAACCGCCTGGCGGGTTCGGCGGAGCTTACCGCGTCTTTTCGCGGTTAGCGGAGTGTGGCTCGACGACTGGACAGCGCAGCTGGCCAGGAGCCGAAGGTGGCCCCGGGGCAGATTGTGTGAAAAGAAAGTTAAACAGAGGAAGAGCAGCAGCAAGATGGAGAGTACCGGTCAGGTCAGGACTGAGATTCGCCCTTCTCTTTTCTGTACTGAACAACGCAGTACCAGGCCGAAGCCAGGAAAGCAAAAACGGTGATCAGCACGCGTAATTCGTCACCCGGCTCCTTCCCCTTCAGCATCAGCGTTATGATGATGCCGGCAACGATAATCCATGCAACGCCACTCCAGAGACGCAGTTTATCCGCCGCGACATTAATCAGGATAAAGGCAACGGCCAGGATCCCCCCCCACAGAGCCGGTACCGGCTGAAACGGAATAAAAAACAGGTTAATACCGGTTAAAAGCGTCACGGCTGCAAACATCAGAGACATACGCACAGATTACCCTCCCTGGACATACTGAGAAATAAAATCAATTCTGCTGATCATCGCCCGGTTTATTATATTCGGGTGCATTTGCGCGCGGCAGCTGCTGACTGTTCAGTCGATGTACGCGGAGCCGTTCATGGAAATATTCGCGCAGGTGTTCAGGCTGTTCCCGTTCAACAAGCTCAGGCACAACAGGCTTGTTCATCCTTTCCTGCCAGGCAACGGCAGCGGCCCCCTTATCGACGGCAACTTTGTCCTGCTCCTCTTTTGGAAAAGAGGCGATATTCCACTTTGACATATGTATCACCGGTCTGCTTTACAGGAAGATATCCCTGATAATACGCGTATTCCGGGGCAACAGCGACTGACAACGGAGAGGAGAGTGCGCGGCGCCGGAGGCGCGGCGACGTCTCTCTCCGGCAGGCGCAGCCTGCCCGGGTTTTCGCGCGGCCGGAAGCGGCAGAGGTTCCCCCCTGCCCTGCGGTTTATCGTTCCTTTCCCCCCTGAAGGATGAAATGGCCGCCAATACAGACGGCACACTGACAGGTCATGTATTCACAGATTTCATCCATCACCTGCGCAGTGGTCAGTTCCCGCTGACCGGCATCGCGGCGGCGGGCATTAATCAGGGCTTTGTACTGTCGCAGGATATCGCGGCTTTGTGGTGCAAGTTTCATGTGCTTTCTCCTTAACCGGCGGGCTTCCCCGCCGGATAGTAATCAGTTGCTGAATACATAGCCTTCATGGAAGACATAGCCGCTGCTGAACAGATCCCGCGCGTAAGCCTCATAATCGAAATAGACGCGCAGGGATTCAGGCACCTCGTTTAACAGGCCGTGATCCTCCACAAAGCCATAAGCAAAATCCTCCTCGCTTTCAGCCTCGCCACAATACGCATCATCAAAGGCGTCATAGTCGCACTCGCCGGTATATTCCGCCCAGGCCACAAACGCGGCGGCGCGTCCTTCGTCCTGAGCCTGCCGGAATGCCTCGATAAACGCCCACTTAACAGAGGATTCAGAGGCAAACTGAGACGGGATCCCTTCCCAGTCCTGAAACATAAACTCGGGGTCATCCTCGGCGGCATGCAACGCCCGGCAGGCGTCATAAAATTCGTCTTCGTCGTCGAAATCGGTTAAATCAAACCATTTGCCAAAAATACTGCCGCCGTTGTACTGGTGATATGTGCCCACGTAGACGGCCGGAACGGTTACTGATGAAGTCATTTTTATCTCCCTGCGGGGCGGCATGGCCGCCCCGGTCGTTAATCAGTCCAGCGCGGCGTAAATGGCGTTGCATTCCGGGTGAAGGGTGATGTGATTCCAGAGCTGGGCATCACGCAGCATATAAAGGCGGGTCAGTGCCGGGTTACTGCTGTCATGATGGGCCGCCAGACGACGGTTAACGGCCAGCGATGTCAGAATAATGCCCGCTGCGTCGGCGCTCACAATGCGATCAAACCAGTTTTCACTGTTGACCAGATGAACCCGGCCACAATCCGGCATCATGTAACCACCGCCCTCCGGCAGGCGGATGAAATGCCAGAAGCCCCCCTCATATCCGGGCATCCATTTTTTGGCCAGAGCGTACACCTGTAATTCTGCGAGCATAAAATCAGCGCCGAACATGTAGGGCATAAAAGACAGGCGGTCACACTCTTCAACATTCAGGACGGGGCGTGTTGTCACATACTGCATGGTAAAACCTCCGTAATCACATGGACTGCGGCACCGGGTTGTGCCGTGCCGACACGTCAGCCCGGCGGAAAGCGGAAGATGCAGGGGCGACACCGGAGGCCGCAGCGCAGAAAAAGCGCGAAGCGGGTCTGGACGGTTTTCGAGCGAAACCTGAGCGAGAAAACGACGGGAAGAACGGCGAGCACCATAAAAAAACTGCGACCGGGCGAGGATGGCGGCGTCAGCGAACCCTTGCATCTGCAGCAGCCGGGCTAAAGTGAAGGCACGGCACTACCCGTCGCGATGCAGGAGGTTGAATACAGGGTTTCTCCCCCCGTTTTTCGACCACAGGGAGAAAAGCGGAAGCAGATGTCGCGACGCGACAGACGCAGGAATAAGGCCACAGACCGGAGGGATGGGGCCGGGTGAAGCGGAGCCGGCGGCAACGGCAAGCCGGCGACTTCCTTATCCGGAGATGGGTGCGCCAGCGAACGCCTGCCTCTGCCGCAGCCGGGCTACAGTGGAGGCACGGCGCATCCCGCACACGGCACGGTGATAACAGAGGGTTGTTTTCACCCAAAAGGCCCGGAAACCGGGCCGGGTGGACTCGGAGCCGGCACGGCGACATCCTTATCGCACCACTCCTCCTGTGCCGGCAGGCTGACAAGGGAGGGTCCCCCTCCCCTGATGCGCCGGGCTGTCAGTCCTGAGTTTTGATGGCGCGGGCCTCTCTCACCACATCCCTTAAAACCCGGCGATCAAACCAGCGCCGGACCGGAGTGTCCGTAAAACGCAGCTGATCAGTGATAACCCCTGCGCTCCTGATAGTTTCCTCCCGCTCGTTAACCAGGGTGAGCAGAACCGGGCAGAATCGCGCATCGCGAATCAGAATGGCATCGAGGACCTTATCCAGCCTGTCGGTCTCGTCTTCGTCCAGCCAGTTGTCATGATCATACTCATCGGCCAGCAAGCGCCAGTCACCGATCCGCCTGTCCATCAGACGAGGAGTGACGGACGGCTTCAGCGCGGCGGCGATGCGCTTCGTATCCCGGTGGACGATTTCCGTTATCTGCGTGAGGGAGGCTTTCAGGAAGGCCAGCAGATCGTCACATTCCGCCGCCGTCAGCCACTCCTGAGCGTAAGGCAGGCGGATAACCTGACAGTCAGCCAGCCGCTCCGGATGCGGATGTGCCTGCACCGGAAAGAGGTGCAGACGAGCCGGGGTTCCCGCCAGCCGCCGGGCGCTGGCGAGCAACAACGCAGCCCGGCCATACGTCAGCGGCTGGCAAAGCTGTTCTGTAAGCGTGAGGATTTCCACGCCACTGAGAGAGCCGCAGGCGGCGAGCCAGCCGGGTACGGTTTCGGGTGCGACGGGCGCCATATCAACAGCGTCGGGCCAGCCAGCCTGGCGCAGCATCCGGTCGCCGTGACGCAGAATAAGCGCGTTAAGGGTTTCATTTTTCATGATTATCGTCTCTGTCCGGGGTATATCACCCCGCAGCGTGGCGGGGCGATCTGCTGTCAGCTTTTCAGTAATGCCCGCACTTTTGCTGTATCCGCCAGGCGGCGCATTACGCTTTCCGGCACCGGGAGATTGCGATCCCGTGCGGTCCATTCCCTGTCCCACAATGCCTGTTCGGCGGTAATCAGGAGGGTTTCAAGCAGGTCAACCGGCACAGTCACCCTCTGCCCGTTCTCTTTCACCTGGTCTATCAGTGCCATCACCAGGCTGGCTGACACACCCGACTCAAGCCGTTGTTCTTCCGGTATGACATCCATGCGTTCCAGTACTGCCCTTACGTCCTGTTCTGAAAAGGGATATTCCATCCCGTCAGCCAGCGCCTCAATATCCGCCGGGGTCCAGATAATCAGGTTCAGCGGGGTTTCTGCGGGATATTGCTCACTCAGCATCCTGCAAAGGTCTTCACGGGTTCCGTACATGTTCTCTCCTCAGTCCAGAAAGCTTTCATCGAGCATCAGTGCAATATTGAACGCCTCATCCATCAGGACACTGAGACGTCGCAGACTGATACCGGCAAGCCGTTCCGCCAGTCCGTCGTACCGGTAGTGGTACGTGTCTTCCAGCACTTTCAGGGTGGTTTTCAGGTCACAAAGATTGTTCGCCAGCCCGGCCATATCGCGGCGCAGGGCTTCGTGTCCGTCGTAATTCATTACGCGGCCTCCGGGAGCCATTCATCGTTCGCCGCGTGGGTATTGACGGCCCGGTGCATGGCGGCCAGTCGTTCGGTTCCGGCCCGGTGGTACTGCGCCAGCATTTCGATGCCGATATAGCGGCGTCCGGCGCGGTATGCAGCGACGCAGGTCGAACCGCTTCCGGCAAACGGGTCGAGAACAATCGCGCCCGGGGCGCTGAATGACTCAATCAGCGGCTGTAGCGCCTCCACCGGTTTCTGCGTCGGATGCAGGGCATTACCGGTATACGGGAAGGGCAGCACATCCGGCAGCGGTTTAAGGGGCGGCACGGGGCGGCCTTTGGCAAGGACATAAGCCCCTTCATGGCAGTAGTCCACAAATCCGCGTCGGGCCCTGGCGTTACGACGGTTGGAGGCATAGTTTTTGGTGAACACAAGCTGGCCCACGGCATAGAATCCTGCAGCCTTCCACGCGGCCATAAAGCGGTCCACACGGTTCCAGCCGTAGAAGCTCACCATCAGCGCGTCTTTTTTGAGGACGCGGTACATCTCCAGCGTGGCCGGTTGCAGCCATTCGTCCGTCACATCCCCGGCAATCTGTCTGCCCTGACGGTCCTTAAATCCGACGAGGTAAGGCGGATCGGTCACAATAAGATCAACGGCACGGTCGGGGAATCCGCGCATCACATCAATACAGTTCCCGAGAATGAATCTGGACATGGCAGCACTCCTGTAGTCAGAGGGGGCAGGAGGCATCACCGCGATACCGTTCCCTGCCGCACGCTGCCTGTTCATCGCGTCCGGTCACGGGTCAGGCCGACCGTGGAATACCGCAGCCGTCCGTCTTTTCGACGGCAAGGATATGCCGCGAAAGCGGCTTGAAGGGCGTTCCTTAAAAGGGCGAGGGACTGGCGTACACTCTCAACGACGCCGGGCCGGAGCGGAAAAACCGCCCGTCCCGTACCAGACCGGATGCGAGACACTGGCAGCGGGCGGCAGGTTCATCCCCCGCGCCGCCCGGCGGTCGCGGAAGAAAAGCGGAGCCGGAAAAGGCGACGGCATCAGAGGGGCTAAAAACAGGGCACTGCGCCCTGTTGGTTGAAAGTCAGCGTGTGATATCCCGCCAGTCATTTCCGTACTCATCGCAGAGGCCGGGCGTATCCGTTACGCCGGTTACTGCCCACGTATCCAGAAACTTCAGTCCGCGCAGGATACTGCTCTCCACGTCATCGAGCAGGATGATGCTGTTAAACCAGACCACGCCATCCGGATATTGCCAGCGGTGACGGTCATCCTCGAGCAGCAGACTGTCCCACCACGTCCGGCCCATCTGTATCGCGCCCGATTCAGCCTGCGCCAGGCCGGTTGCTGATATCATGTGATGCACCATCAATTGCACGCCGCTGATTTCAACGGCAAAGCCGACCAGCCAGGTATTCATACACGTTTTACCTCATCAATCGCCGCCTGCAGGTGGCTCCAGTTAAATCCGTCATTCGCATCATGGCTGTCCTGCGCCCGCTCCATCGCTGCATCGATGTCGCCTTCCGTGAGCGAGCCGTCCAGTGAGAGAAAATCATCGGCCAGCCAGAACGTGCCGCAGCACAGCGCGTCGTCGGGGTACTGCGACAAGCGGTCTATAAAGGCTTTCACGGTCATGCGTTTTTCCATTCTGTTTCCGGGCGGTCTCCCGCCCGCCCCCTGTTCAGCCGCCAAAGTGTGCAATGTTGTTGATAATCCAGTCCGGGCAGAGGCGATTGCTCGCCACGCCCCCACGTTTTGAGTTCATCGGCGTGATGTATTCCACTGAAGGTCAGCCGGTTAGCGCACCGGTTCGGCATATGCAGCTCCTTAATAGTCAGCGTGGGCAGGAGGCATCACCGCGATACCGATCCCTGCCGCACGCTGCCTGTTCATCGCGTCCGGTCACGGGTCAGGCCGACCGTGGAATACCGCAGCCGTCCGTCTTTTCGACGGCAAGGATATGCCGCGAAAGCGGCTTGAAGGGCGTTCCTTAAAAGGGCGAGGGACTGGCGTACACTCTCAACGACGCCGGGCCGGAGCGGAAAAACCGCCCGTCCCGTACCAGACCGGACGCGAGACACTGGCAGCAGGCGGCAGGCTTGCGTTAACTCCAGGCGAACGGGGAATTACCGTAAGCGTCTCATATAGGCCGTATTGATAATCCTGTTTTTTAAGGGGAATGGGGCGAGATCGGGGTTGTCATATCAACTGAAAGACTTACTTCATAATCAGAAGATTGGACTGATATTTGGCTACACCAGGAGAGAGAATCGTTATTTTGAATTTTTCTGGCAATCATTATGACTGGTGAAAAAACGTGAAGGTCTCCAGTGCTCCGGAATTTGAGCGTTAGTGCCATCTGATATTTCTTCCGATACCAGACGACCAATTGTGGCTGCGCACGTCACCGCCGGATGCATAACGGCTATATACACACGCTGGCTCTGGTCGGTAAAACCTATAACAGGTTTTCCATCCTCAGGAATAGGGCGGAGTCTGGTTGAATATCCGATAAGAGAAACGGATTCAGCCCCCTTTAAACCGTTTTTTATTGCTGTCAGTGTTGAAATAACAGTTTCCTGCAGGCAACCTTTTACCGGAAAATCCTCTGCCGCCAGCAGGTCGCCATTACGTGCATGCCGCACTTCAATATCATCTCCGGCAATCAGCGTCTTGACAAGTTTTTCAGGTGCAGCAAACCTCATCAGCACGGCCGGTGATGCCCTTACCGGAATTCGCCTGTCCGCCTGTCCGCTGGTCAGCCCGGGAATGCCCGTTCCACACGCGAGCACTACGTGATCGGCTGCCAGTCTGCCTTCAGATGTCATAACTCCTTTGACGACGCCCTCTTTATAGCAGAATCCGCTGACCATAGTCCGGATTTTGAGTACCGCACCCAGGGCACAGGCTCTGGCCAGTAAGATTCGTGTTGCTTCTGCGGCATTAACCGCTCCATCTTTTTCAGCCAGACGGGCCTCACAAGGAGGACAGGCAAGGGCAGGCTCAAGACATCTGATGGCTGGCTGTTTAAGTCTGATTTCACCTGGCAGTACAACCTGCGGAATTTCACTGTAACTGAGAGAACCACTCCAGTTAATGTCTAATTCAGGAATTTCACTTTCCAGCCGGTGCCAGTCGGCAGCAGCGGTTTTCCGCAGTAAAGCGTCCGGGGCATTTTCACTGACCGCACAGGTGATCCAGCCAAATGCACTTCCGGTGGCGCCGGATGCCGGTAAGTCCTTATCCACGACAGTAACGATATGTCCCTGCCTGCTAAGGTGCCAGGCTATTGAGGCCCCTACAATCCCTGCTCCAACGATAACAACTTTTCTACCAGAAATATTCACAGAAGCCTCCCACAGGCCTGCTTTAAATACCAGCTTGTTCATATGACGCGAAATCGCGTAATGCCGCCTGTTCAGGAGTTATACAGATAAATCAGGCATTATTTTTCTCCACCATTCAGGCTTCATGTCTTCAAACGAGTGGGTTTCTGGTGAGAAAAAGGCCTGAGCATTATTGTCAAAAACACCGGTAAGCAAAGCAATAACCGGGGTATCATCTATAGCACCGACTGACGTGCCGCACTTGCTGCAAAACGCCCGGGACGAACCTGCAGAAGAGCGGAATAAAGAAGGTTTTCTCCCTTCGCCAGTCCATTCTACATCAGCAGACCGGAATTCAATCCACACTGCGGTCTGACAACCGGTATGTTTCTGACATATATCACAGGAGCAGGAATGACTGGAGGAAGGATTAACAGCAACGAATCTGATAAACCCGCACAAACAACCCCCTGACAAATTGATATCCATACATGCCCCCAATGAATGCCTGTAAAGGGGTAACAATATCATCGCAGGGTTAAGCATCAAATCAGTGCGCAGAGACCTTTAGGCTTCTTTACACTTTGTTAAACACTAATCAACGGCCTCAGGATATTTCCCCATGATTAATACGACAGTCTGCCAGTATTCCACGGCAGCAGATCGCGCACACGATTTATCGGCCAGTCCTGAATATGTGACAAGACATGACATAACCACGTCTCAGGGTTCACGCCGTTCAGGCGGCAGGTGCCGATGAGTGAGTACAGCACTGCAGCCCGCTCACCGCCGCTATCTGAACCGGCAAATAACCAGTTTTTCCTGCCTAAAGCTACGGTCCGGAGCGCGTTTTCCGCGATGTTATTGTCTATCTCTGCCCAGCCATTCCTGCAGTACAGTTTCAGTGCCTCCCATTGCTTCAGCAGGTACGCGAAGGCCCTTGCCGTATCGGAGTGGCGTGACAGCGTTGTCATCTGCTGCTGCACCCAGTCGTAGAACGCCTGCATCAGCGGCACGGTCCGGGCTTTCCTCACCGCCAGTCGTTCCTCTGCCGGACTGCCGCGTATCTCCGCCTCAATGGCGTACAGCTCACCGATGCGCCGCAGCGCCTCGGTGGTGATAAGAGTCGGAGTCCGGACATGAACGTCGTGGATTTTTCGCCGGGCGTGGGCCATGCAGGCCGCTTCAGTAATGTGGCCGGTTTCGTACAGGGCATTGTAGCCACCGTACGCATCCGCCTGCAGGATACCGCTGTACCCGCTCAGGTGCTGCTGCGGATGGACACCCTTACGGTCCGGCGAGTACGCAAACCACACCGCCGGCGGCAGCTGCGACCCGGCATTACGGTCATCCCGCACGTAGACCCACAGCCGGGCCGTACGGGTTTTGCCGCTGCCCGGCTCCTGAACCGGCACCGGGATATCGTCGGTATGCACCTTGCCCGGCATCAGCACGTACTGCCTCAGCAGGCCGGACAGCGGTGCCAGCAGTTCGCTCACCGCCCCGGACCAGCGCCCCAGCGTGGCACGGCTCAGCTCCACGCCCTGACGCCGGTAGATTTCAGACTGACGGTAGTGCGGAATGTGCTCGGCGAACTTTGCCGTAACGATGCGCGCCAGAAGACCCGGACCGGCGTAGCTGCGCTCAATGGGTTTTGACGGCATGGGGGCCTGAACGATGTGGTCGCACTGACAGCAGGTCAGTTTTGGCCGCTGCGTTTCGATAACCTTAAAGGCGCTGCTGATGAGCTCCAGCTGCTCCGACACATCGCAGCCCAGCGCGCTGAGCTCTCCGCCGCACGCCGGACAGGCGGTTTGGCTGGCGACAGCGTGCGGGTTTCACGCGGGAGTAAGGCCGGCAGCGGCTTGCGGGCAGAAGACTGACGCAGCGGCGGCGGAAGTACCGGGTCATGCTGTTCGCCCGGCACCTCTCCCATCTCCTCCTGCAGGGCGCTGATGCGCTCCTCTGCCTCGCGCACCTGGCGCTGCGTTTTCTCGCGCAGTTTTTCGGAGCTTTTACTGAACTGCATGCGCTGCAGTTTCGCAACCAGCACCTTCAGCCGGCTGATTTCGCTGGCGCAGGCTGCCACCTGCTGTGACAGGAGGCGGTTGTATTCGGCCATCTGCTCAAGGCTTCGCTGCTGCGCGTCCAGCAGCGCCCTGAGCCGGGCATTTTCTGCAGTAAGTGAGCGTTCCATGCGTTCACATTACGCCGGTTCAGACGCGCAGGCCAGGAGGATTTATCCGCTGCGGATGCTTCCAGTTGATGCCTTCCAGCAGCATCGCCAGCTGAGCCTGCGTCAGGTGCACCCTGCCGTCCCGGCTCACCGGCCAGACAAAGCGACCCCGCTCCAGGCGTTTGGTGAAAAGGCACAGGCCGTCCGCGTCGGCCCAGAGGGTTTTTACCGTATCGCCACGCCGGCCCCGGAAGATGAACAGGTGACCGCTGAACGGGTCGGCACGAAGTGTGTTCTGCACCTTTGCCGCCAGCCCGTTGAAGCTGCAGCGCATGTCCGTCACGCCGGCAACCAGCCAGATGCGTGCCCCTGCCGGAAAGCTAATCATGGTTTACCCTCCCGGAGCTCACTGACCAGCGCCCGCAGCAGTTCCGGTGTTACGGGGCCCGTCAGGCTCAGGCTGCCGCCCGGCAGTGTCAGCTTACAGCTGATAACGGGGGGCGAATCCGGAGCCCCATTGCTCTGCCTGACCGGTGCGGGAAAAGACTCAACTGTGACGGGTATCACCCCGGCGCGCGTGGCAGGATCCAGCAGGCCCTTGCGGTGAAGGTTCCGCCAGTTAAACACCAGGTTATCGTTGACGCCGTGCTCCCGGGCCAGCTGTGCCACGCAGGCGTCAGGCTGCAGGCTGAGCTCCGCCATGCGGATTTTGAATTCAAGCGGCCAGTCCGGTCGGCGTTTTTTGACAGGCAGGTTTGTTTCAAGATTGAAGGCGTAAAGCTCTTCCTCTAGGCGTTCAGGCGTGTAGCCCTCTGGCAGCGGCCAGTTAATACCTGTGCGGCGAAAACGCTTGAACATTTTATGCGTTGCAGAGGGACTGATATTCAGCTGCTCTGCGATTTCACGGTAAGTCAGGGCGTCGTTAAACCGCAGGCTGAGTGCGGTAGTGATCCAGGGTCTGCTGGTGTAAGGCGTGTTTCTGTCCACGGTAGTGTCCATGTTCGCGAAAGTGTCCATCGTAGGAAACACGGCCAGAAATGGAAGACGGTACAGATGAGACGCTTACGAATTACCGGCATACCTGTCCACAAATCCGGGGCTTAAAATTGTGGATAACCTGAAGGCAAACGACGGAGAAGCGCGGGAGAACAGACGCCACCACGCCAGTTCTTTTTTTGAACAACAAGAAAGTTTGTATCAGCGGTTCAGGGATTTATCCCCGGCCACGGACAGGCCAATATAGACGCCCGCCCCCCAGATGATCTGCGACAAAATGAAAACCCACTGCGGAACGTCGAAAACCAGAAGCGGAAGCAGACATATCGTCACAATGCCAATCAGCCGGCTGCCAAATTTTCTGCGCACCGGTTCACTGCTGTCGACGGGAATGCGGGCGAGACGGAGAACATTTCTGAATCCTGGTGACATGAAAACCTCCCTGGGATGCCAGTCATTTGAAATCGGTGTAGTAGTGGATGTGATTCGTTGTTAGTCACCGAATGCACGCCGCATATTTTTCTTTATTTCCCGGGTATCCGACCCGGACACCGGCGCGGCAGATGCTGCCGGCGTATCCGGTACTGCAGCTGCAGCCCTGTTCACGTCAGCGGTGCCGGCCATCTGCTGAACCAGTGCCTGCAGCTCACTGACCGAGGTGGGCGGTACCGGCATACTGGCCAGCAGGCGCGGCAGCTCCGGTGCCGTCGTGTGGAGGGCAAGACCGGTGATAATCAGGTTTCTTAGCAGATCGCCACGCAGACGGGATGACGCCTCCGTCAGCACACTTTCCACCCGTTCTCCACTCCGGCCATTCTGAAGCGTCAGGGTGTAACGCCGGCGCTGGTATTCTGTCTCCGGTGACACGGGCAGAGCAGCCTCACCATTTTCGGGCTCATCCGGAAGGCCGGTGAATGAGGACCAGGTTCCGGAGACCAGGGCCATCACGGCGCAAAGGCGGACAGCGCTCAGCTGCCCGGCAAAGAACACCGGGATCAGCGCCGGTAAACGGGCATCCACCTGGTATACCACCGCCCCGGCGGTGGCGGCGGTACGGATGAACTCACCGCGCAGGGGCTGTGAGATGGTGCTGATGGTTGCCATCGCCGCGATGTCGGTGCGATCGTCGCTGTGCAGATAGAAAGAATACTGGCCGTCCGGCACGTTTAGTCCTCTTTATTGTAAAGGGCAATCTCCCTGGCCAGCGCCATTTGCGGATCGCCTATAACCTCGATACGGTCAGGAGCCAGAGGCCAGGCCTGACGGATAGCCTCTTCAATGAGGGATGCCCCTCCCCCGACCAGGAATACCCGGTTAACGTTCCTGAAGGCCGTCAGCTCACTGGTGACACGCGCGCCCAGGGAGGTGATTGCCTCTGTAATTTTGTTCCGAACCTCGTCAATTTTACCGGCATCGTTGATCACACGCAGCAGATACTGACGATCATTGCGGTTGCGGATGATAGTGTCAGCGATGAGGGCGCTGGTTTCGCTGTCTGCCGCCCGCAGCGCGCCTGCAGCTGCCCGGGTGACCTGTGACACGCCGACAGACGGATTACCGTGCACCGCACTGATATCATCAAACTGGCCGACAATCACACCGGCATCGAGCGTGGTGCCACCGAGATCGATAATCAGGGTGGTCTCAGCGGGGCCGGGCTTCAGCTCCGCGAGACGGGAGAACGCCGCCGGCAGTGATTCCGGCATCACCTTCACGTCCGTTACGGTAAATGCCCTGCCCTTATTCAGAACCAGCTCACGCATCAGGTTTTCCCGTTTGCGTCGTATGTTCTCCTCGTTCCGCTGGCAGTCCCCGTCGTAATACTCGCTCAGGGGCAGCGTCACGGTCAGGCTCACCGGCTGCGGCTCCAGTCCGCTGTTCAGCAGCGCATGATGCACGGCCAGCAGGTTGAGATCACCGTACTGATATTCCACGTTTGTTGTCGGGATGGCATCCCGGCTGACACTGTCCCAGGTGTATTTCAGCGTACCCACCTGATAGTTGAACGTTGCCGCACTGAATTCCGCCACTTTCCAGCCATGCCGGAAGGAGTTCGCAGAAACCCGGGTCTGAAGCTCATCTCCTTCAAACCATGCCAGCTTAACATTAGTTGAACCATCATCGCAGTAAATATTCATCAATATGCTCCGTTAATTACACTCAATTTGATACCAATTATAAGAGCAAAATGAAAAAATCAAAGTAATATTTCTCAATATGAGCAATATAAAAATATCAAAATGATTAATCACAGCATATTGAGCACCTTTATTTACTCAAAATGTTCGTACTGAAGGCGATCTGGATTATCGTCACGCTGTTAAATATACTGTATGCATAACCAGTAAAATTGGAGTGTCAGGAGGAAAGATGAAGCTACAGTTTTTCAGCACCGGGAAAGAACTCCCGCCACAGGCCCATCCATTGTTTGCCGATCTGGCCAGCTGCGGTTTTCCCAGCCCCGCTGCTGACTATGTCGAGTCCGATCTGGATCTCCATGATTACTGCATACGGCATCCGAGCGCGATGTACTACCTGCGTGCCAGCGGAGACAGCATGGCCGACGGCAGTCTGTACAATGGCGATCTGCTGGTTGTGGACAGTGCTGAAAAGCCGCGGCACGGCGATATCGTTGTCGCCAGCGTACAGGGGGAGTTTACGGTGAAACGGCTTCTGCTGACGCCACGACTGACGCTGCAGCCCATGAATGCCTCCTGGTCGCCGATTTATCCTGATCCCGACGAGCTGGATATCTTTGGCGTCGTCACGCATATCATCCACCGCCCGAGGGAGATGTACTGATGTTTGCCCTGGCCGATGTGAACAGCTTCTATGCCAGCTGTGAACGTGTTTTCCGCCCGGATTTGAAAGGAAAGCCGATAGTCGTCCTGAGCAACAACGACGGGAACGTAATCGCTCGTAGTGCCGAGGCGAAGCCCTGGATCAAAATGGGAACTCCGTGGTTTCAGATAAAAAACGAAAGGTACCCGGAAAAAATATATGCTTTTTCAAGTAATTATGAACTTTACGCCTCGATGTCGGCGCGCGTGATGAACTGCCTGGAGGAACTGGCCCCCAGGGTGGAACAGTATTCAATTGATGAGATGTTCCTCGACCTGACCGGCGTGGAGCACTGTATGGGGCTTGAGGACTTCGGCCGGCAGCTGCGTCAGCACGTGTATGACTGTACCCGCCTGACCATTGGCGTGGGCGCCGGACCAACGAAGACCCTCGCAAAATCAGCCCAGTGGGCCTCAAAAGAGTGGAAACAGTTTCGTGGCGTACTCGCTCTGACCAGGGGAAATCAGCAGAGAACGCGGAAACTGCTTTCACTGCAGCCGGTTGAAGAAATCTGGGGGGTGGGTAACCGTATTGCACGCAAGCTGAATGTGCTGGGCATAAAGACTGCGCTCGATCTGGCTCTGACGAACCCGGCCTTCATCCGCAAAAATTTTTCTGTGGTCCTTGAGCGAACGGTACGTGAACTGAACGGGGAAAGCTGCCTTTCGCTTGAGGAAGCCCCTCCGACGAAACAGCAAATTGTCTGCAGCCGCAGTTTTGGCGTGAAGATCACAGAGTACGAGTCGCTCCGTCAGGCTATCTGTCAGCACGCAGAGCGGGCCTCTGAAAAGCTGCGTAAAGAGCACCAGTATTGCCGGCATATTTCCGTTTTCATCAAAACGTCTCCGTTCGCCATTAAAGAGCCTTACTACGGCAACGTGGCTACGGAAAAACTGCTTACACCCACTCAGGACACCAGGGACATCATTGCAGCCGCCACAACGGCTCTGGAGCGTATCTGGAGGGATGGGCACCGGTATGCCAAAGCCGGAGTTATGCTGAATGACTTCACCGGCTCTGGCGTTTCGCAGCTGCAGCTGTTCGACGAACGCCCGCCACGCCCTCACAGTGCTGAGCTGATGAGGGTTCTGGACGGGATCAACAACTCAGGGCTGGGTAAAGTATGGTTTGCGGGGCGGGGTATGGCCCCGGAATGGCAGATGAAACGGGAGATGCTTTCTCCTGCTTATACGACACGATGGTCAGATATTCCTGCAGCGAAACTGGCGTGAAACTATGGCGATTTCACCTTGAAATTCTCAGCCTAAACTGCCTAATTACAATAAGTTAGATGTGAAATCGCCATGGCGAAATTATTGACTCAAATTTCTGTCAAGGACCTCGTTGATAGCCTTGTCCAGTTCATCCTGAATCACTTTTGACATACGGCTAAACTCATAAGTCAGCGTGCGCCCTTTCACACGCTTACGCGCGAACTTGTCCTTTTCTTCAAAAGACCAGAGTGGGGAAACCACTGACTTTTCCTTGGGAGATGGATCTATCAATGCCTGAGATGCCTGAGAAATCAGCTTCAGAATACTGGCTTTCTGTTCGTCTTCTGGTCGCTCGCCATCACTCAAAATTGCATCGAGCTGAGCTGATACAGACTGAATGAGTTCTTCAGGCGTTAATCCCTTTTCACTGAGTTTTTCATTAACTTCTAAAAGAAGTTTATAGTCACTAAACGATAGCTCCGACTGAACCGGGAACAGAGAAATCAAGTCTTGCGGTACGGCCGCCGCCTGCAGCGCCCTGGTAACTTTAGCCTGAGATAACCCCTCCAGTTCAGCAATTTCCTTTTGATTAAATCCGGACTCTTTAAGAGCGATCAATCTCAGGCCAATCTCCCGAAGATTATGTTCTTTAGCTGTCTGGATATCTTTAGCCAGTTGGCGAGCTTCATCAGCTGATAAATGTTCTTCGGTAACCATTACATCAAGGCCTGTACGGACAAAAATTGCTGAGGCTCGCCGTCTTGAACCATCCAGTATCTCAATCCTTTCACTTTGCTTAATACCAATACAGGGAAAGAACTGCTGAAACTTAATCGTCTGGATAATGGATTTCAGGGACTCCCTGGTCAGTGCAAGTTGATCTCTTCCGTTGTTTTCCTGGTTTACGAAGGTCTTACTTTCAACTTCAGATGCAGGCACCCGAACAAACCTGAACGTTACCTTCCTGCCGGTTTTTAAGGTAAATACCTGGCTTCTACCGGTGTCCGTCATTTCCGCCATTGACGCCTGGGTATTTAACTGTCTGCCGATGGTTTTTCTTTTCTCATTCGACATCACATACCTCCGTTAGTACGAATGAACTCGATGCGATCAAAGACTGCCTTCGCAAAGTCTTCCGCTGCTGATTTTGCGCTTTTTAGTGCCTCAGTACTTCCATCATAGGTTGCTGGATTTGCTGAAATAACTGTGTCAAAAGTCTCCCCACAGCGTTCGAAACCATCCAGTCTCGGCAGAACCATGTCTAGCATATCGGCACCGAAAACCTCTTTGGCCTGACTATGGCAAATTTTGTGATCAGACTTGTTCAGGATCTTGGACATGAAGCCGACATTACCGATGAGATTGCAGGTGTGCCCATCCATTTCGATGGAATCTATGAGGGCAGGGAGGCTGGCCACAAACTTCAGGGAAGAATGAAAATCAACCGTCGCCGGTGGAAGAGGGGTCAACATCAGGTCTGCCGCCCCAATGCAGTTTTTCAGGAACGCATCAAGGTGAGGACCACTATCAAGGAAAATAAAGTCGTAGTCATGCTGGAGCTTGTCGATAATGTTCTCTTTAAGCACCGCATGAATATTTTTCCCTGGCAGATGTTCTTCACACAATCCCTTCCAGCCTTCAGCAAGGAATGCATCGTCAATGGAAGCGGGGATTACATCAACACCAGGGATAATAGACGGTACTATAAAATCGGAAAGTAATTCTTCACGAGACACGTTCTGGAGCATGGCCTGAGCAGCCGTATTTTCAACCAAGCCCACTGAATTCTCATGGCTCAGGAACATTGTCAGAGATGCCTGCGGATCGAAATCGATGGCCAGAATACGCAGGTCTTCGAACAGAAGCTGAGGATGAGCTCGAAAAGCATGTGATAATGAAGCGGTAGAAACTGTCTTGGAACCACCACCTTTAAGATTACATACAAAAATCGTAAAGGCTTTATCGAAGCGATCCCTGTACTTCGGTACTTTACGATGGTTATACAGATCGATGACATTCTGAATCGTCATCGCGTATTTCATCGTATTACCAGAAGGTTTCTTTTTAAAAATGTAGCCACCGGCTTCCATTTCGGACACAGCATACTCAACACTGCCTTTACTGAGCTTAGGCAGCTTATACAGAGCGGCTTTGCTGTATTCCTGATAGAACTCGGTAAGCTTCAATTCCTCTTTTTGCTGTCGGATACTTTCGCTCAAAGATGTCAGAAGCTTACCTGCACGTGTAGCGACTTTCCGTAACTGCTCAATATTGTCCATTTATCACCTCATGACGTTTTTTGTCATTTTGAACAAAAAGAGTCATGTTGCAAGCAAAAAATCATATTGTTTTGATTTCGCTCTCAACAGAAGAGGGATGAAGCTCGACGGGCGTGCTACTAAATCACACTGCAGCAACACGCAGACGCACTTTTGACCATCAACAGCAACTCATACAAAAGGGCTTTGAGAAAGGTATCCAACTTGCAAGACAGGAGGGTCATTCAGAAGGATTCTGATTTTAGTTACGACCAGTGCAATGCTGAGCCTTATGTATCAGCGCTCGCCGCAGCCATGTAACCGAGCGTAGCGAGCGAACTGGCGAGGAAGCGAAGAGGAACCGTTCCGGCAGATAGCTCTTACGCTCAGCACAAGAAGAGTTTTCCATCCTCTGTGGGAAACAGGTCAACTATAATGGACGCTCCGGACTATGGGAAACAGGTCAACTTTAATGGACGCTCCGGACTATGGGAAACAGGTCAACTTCGCGGACGGCCCGGACTGTGGGAAACAGGTCAACTTCACGGGCGGCCGGGAGTGTGGGGAACAGGTCAACTTCGCGGGCGGCCGGGACTGTGGGAAACAGGTCAACTTTGCAGACGGCCCGGACTGTGGGAAACAGGTCAACTTCGCGGGCGGCCGGGAGTGTGGGGAACAGGTCAACTTCGCGGACGGCCCGGACTATGGGAAACAGGTCAACTTCTCGGACGATCGGGAGTGTGGGAAACAGGTCAACTCCGCGTACGGCCCGGACTGTGGGAAATAGGTCAACTTTGCAGACGACCGGGACTGTGGGAAACAGGTCAACTTTGCAGACGA